>Ga0163147_10000695_pt1 | contig 52595 bp, 57 predicted proteins | sample OliLakLV19MP6G1_FD_148597 | JGI IMG/M metagenome (GOLD analysis project Ga0163147, IMG submission 148597) | Freshwater microbial mat bacterial communities from Lake Vanda, McMurdo Dry Valleys, Antarctica- Oligotrophic Lake LV.19.MP6.G1 | ecosystem: Environmental > Aquatic > Freshwater > Lake >... | reverse complement strand
GAGTTGGTGGAAGGCGGCTTAGATGAGCCTTTGGCCAGCACCATCACCGTGGATGAGCTCGGGAAGGTGGATCTGCGTGTGGCGAAAATCTTGAAGGCAGAAGCCATTCCGGAAGCTGACAAGCTGTTGAAGCTGACCGTTAGCCTGGGAGGAAGCGAGACACGCACGGTGTTTGCGGGGATCAAGTCCGCCTACACGCCGGAGTCCTTGGAGGGCCAGCTGGTGGTGATTGTGGCTAACCTGGCGCCGCGAAAAATGCGGTTTGGCACGAGCGAAGGCATGGTGTTGGCCGCAGGCGCGGGCGGCAAGGAACTCTTCCTGATGTCACCGCATTCAGGCGCGAAGCCCGGGCAAAGATTGCATTGAAGACGATGGTTGAAACGCCAAAGCTTCTTTTGCTCCAATCACAGTGACCCCATCTCGTTCTTCTCGGGCTTGAGTCGTTGAAACAACTTGAATGGAACGCTCAGGCCGCAGCAGCTTTGTGTAGTAGCGAAGGTGCGGGCTTGGGGTCGTGTCGGTCAGTTTTGCTTCCCACAGTTCGTAGACTTTGCGGTCCCGCAAGATGACGAAGTCAACTTCTCTTTGTTCCTTGTCACGAAGGTAACGGAGTTCGTACCGGTGACCTGAGTATTCTTGCTGGAACTGGATTCGCTTCAAGAGATGCGTCGCCACGAGATTTTCAAACCGTGATCCCTCGTCGCCAAGGACATCTGCGTTGTCGAAGAAGAATATTTTGGGGGGCTTGCGAATCGCTCGGCTCAGTTTGGTCGTGTAGGTCGGCACAATGAAGCAGAGAAATACGCGCGAAAGGATATCCAAATAACGAGCCACCGTGCGTGGCGCAAGTTCCAGATCGCGTGCGAGATGCGCCATCACAACAGGTGAACCTGTTCGCTCTTGGAGTAGCTGAAGAAGTTGCTCCATTTGGGTGAGAGCGTCGACGCGTTCAAGATCGCGGACATCTTCCCGCAGGATCTGGGTGTGCCGTTCGAGACGCCACCTTCGCGCAAAGCGTTCGTCGTTTGAGAGGAAAGGCTCTGGGAATCCACCCACCTTAAGAAGGCGAGCGATCCCATTTTCCCTCGCGCCGATCGGCGGGTGTTCGCCGATGGAAAAGGGATGAAGATGCCAAAGATGAAAACGTCCGACCATCGAATCACCACCGCGCCGATATGTATCGAGACGTGCGCTTCCGGTGATCAAATACTGCTGGTGCGGCGGCCGCGTGTCGAAGATCCCTTTTAGCCAGTTCTTCCAACGGTTGTACTTGTGCAACTCGTCGAAGACGACAAGAGGCGCTGCCCTGTCCCACTCGCGTGCAAGAATGCGTTTGCGATCCTCGGGTGCGTCCCAATTCAGGTAGACGCCCTTCCCCCGCCCAACCTGCGCAAGAACCTCCTTGGCGAGCGAGGTTTTCCCAACTTGGCGTGGTCCGGCTACAAATACCATTTTCGATCGCAAGTCTTCACAGATCGGGCCGACCAGATATCGCATATGTCCATAATGAACGCTCGATTAATCTAGTCAAGACTCTTTTGAAGAGTCGTTCATTATGGTCAGAACTAGACGCGGCGTCTCGGAAGACCGCGAGGGCACATTAGGAAGTCATTGGCACCTTGAGCGGTCGGCTAAGTTACCGCTCCCCCTGAAGCGTGCTGGCGATACCCGCTCGATAGGGAGTGCTTGTGGTGGCAAAAGCCTTTTCGATCTTGGTGCTGTCAAAGCGATAATCCTGCTCGAACTGATAGAGCATCTCCATGTTCTCGCGTAAAACCGGCACAAATAGCCCCATCATCCGCAGCATCCAGCGTGGGGCCGCCTGCAAAGCGTACGGGCGTTCCGCGAGATCGCAGGCTAGGCGCACGTACTTCTCTCCGCTCATCGGTTCTTTGCTGGTGAGCGAATGCCAGATCTGTCCGAAAGCTGAAGCGGTATTCCCCAAGAGGGCAAGGCTTTTCGCAGCATCGGGCGTATAGGTGAAGCTGTGTTCGGCCTTCGGATCCCCCACCCACTGCGGGCCTTTCTTGGCGGCTAAGCGTTGTGTGACCACGGCGTGGGTGAGGCTGAGCGCCGCACCTGGGCCGTAGAAATCGGCGGCTCGCACGATCATGCCTTCGAGATTTCCACGTTTTACTTCGTCCATCAGCTGGATCGCGATGCGGGCGCGCACTTCCCCCTTCTTGCTGCAGGGGTTGTACGGTGTGTCTTCCAGCATTGTGCCCGTGACGTGGCCGTAGGCATACACATTGTCGAAGAACACGAGCTTGCTGCCGTGTTGCTTGCAAGCATCGATCGCGTTCTTCATCACCTTCGGCCATTGTTCTTGCCAGACTCCGACATCATATTTCAGGCCAGCCACGAGATAGGTGACGTCGCTGCCCTGAACAGCGGCCGCCGTTGCCTTGGCGTCGAGGAGATCAGCGCTCACCAGTTCGTCGTCCGCGTTCTCCGGCTTCGGATTGCGGCTCACTTGTCGGATCTTGGGACTGTGCGCGAGCAGGAGGCGGGAGAGTTCGCGGCCGATCACGCCGTTGGCGCCAAGGATGGTTTGCATGGCGAGCAGGCTACCATAGGGCTCCGCCGTCAGTGGTCAGCGGGAGGGGTTGAAGCGCTCCGCTTCTTGAACTAATCAGGGCGCCACTGGTCTTCGCATGACACTGCTGGCAATCCTGGTACTTGGCTTCTTCTTGGGCATGCGCCACGCCACCGATGCGGACCACGTGGTGGCAGTGACGACGATCGTGAGCCGTCAGCGCTCCTTGAAGGCCGCGATCGGGGTGGGTGCACTTTGGGGAATTGGCCACACCGTCACGATCTTGCTCGTTGGAGGCGCGATCGTAGTGCTCGGGCTCGTTATTCCGCCCAGGCTCGGGCTCTCGATGGAGCTTTCCGTGGCCGTCATGTTGGTCGTGCTCGGCTTCATGAACGTGGCTGGCGTAGCTCGCCGGGTGGATGAGGTCGCTCATGGGGACCATGCGGGGCACGTGCACACGGACCTCTCCGAACGCCCCATCCCGTCTGACAATTGGCTCTCGCGTGGCTTTCGGCCATTGTTTGTTGGGGTTGTTCACGGTCTCGCGGGTTCAGCAGCGATCGCACTTTTGGTGTTAGCTACGATTCGCGAGGTGGGTTGGGCGTTGCTCTATCTAGGGATTTTTGGCGCCGGAACAATCCTCGGCATGATGGTGCTCACCACAGCGATAGCGATCCCTGTGCGGGCGGCTTCGGCTCGTTTTGGTTCGCTCGAACACCTCATGGCACGCGCGACGGGCGTGCTCAGTATTCTGTTCGGCCTGTTTTTGGCCTACCAAATTGGGTTCGTCGACGGCCTATTTGTCGGTGAGCCCACTTGGGCACCGCATTGACGTCAAATGATGCTCACTTGTGTTCAAACGGATGTGTCATTTTGTTCTTAGGACGATAGTAAGCATGCTTACTATCGTGTTCGACCAAAGGGCCTCCCAACCCGCGCAGGCATTTGAGGGTCAACTGTTATCGAACGGCGCGCTTGGCGTCTGAGTTCTTCGAGAAACCGATGATCGCACGAGCTTCGATTCGCACGATGCCTCTTTGGACCACTTCTTTGCGAAGTACGCAGGGCAAAATCAGTTTCGCAACCACACGGGCGTCACCTACGTTGCTGTGGAGGGCGGTAGGGCCCCCTCGGTCAATCCTAGTCAATCAAGGCGTGAAGTTGTTCTGAACTTCACACTCGCCGTCGGCGTTCATGTGACCGCCCGACGTGACCGAGTACGCGATATAGCCCGCGAGGCTATTGGCAATCGTGAAGCTCGTACCGTTCGAGTCGTACTTCATCTGCCCCGCTGGCGCCGTGTAGTCCGTGACCAGGCTGCGCCAGGGGAGTGGCTCGCCGGTTTTGGTCTGAAATCCTGTGAAATCCACGCGCTCCAGATCCTCGAGTGTGACCATACCAATGGCATTCGGCACGCCGTAGCCAGTGGCGTTAGCGGCGATCGGATCGAAATGGCCTGGCGTACCCTCGATATTCAACTTGTCCCAGAACCCGTGGTCGGTGTGCATCGTGAGTTGCACCGTGGTGGGGCTGTTGGCGTTAGCCTGAATTCCACGGGGGAATTCGGTGCCGACGGCCGTGAGGTCGGTGTTGCGACAATTGATGTAGCTCGTGGGATTCTTCATCCCGAATTTGAACTTAACTGTCTTTGGAATTTTGGCAAATACAGAAGCGGCATCCGGAGCCGGCCCTTTGTATTCGGCGGTGCCAGCGAGGATGAAAGCCCAGCCTTTTTGTTTCGCTTCCTCATATAGTGTCAGACCCGCCGCATCCAGATTCACTATCTTTGCGGCTGCTGAAGCGGCGGTAACATCGTAGCTAAAGGCGTAACGCGCGGTCGGATCGAACGCGGCGCCACTTGCCTGTTTTGAGAAAGCTGCGATGGCCACCGTCTTTTCGTCAGCGGAGCCACTCTTGCCCGTGATAGCGCCTCCAATACTAGCGTCGACTGCCCAGGGACCGTCCGCCGAAGCCACGATGCTTCCCAACACCTTCGCGTTGCCGGGATCCTTGTCCGGCTCTGCGTTGACGCGCAGCTTGTCGATGGTCACGATCACGTGTTCGAACTTGACGGCCCAGCCATCGACGAACGCCGGGGGATCGCCATTGGCGAGAGAAGCCGAGGTCCAATCGTAGCCAAGAATCGACAAATCCTCCCCCGACACGGTTACCAAAAATCCGCCGTTGCCTGGATCGGCGGGAGGTGTGAATACTGTTGCTGAAGCGCCACCAGTTGCTGAAGCGCCACCAGTTGCTGAAGCGCCACCAGTTGCTGAAGCGCCACCAGTTGCTGAAGCGCTGCTCGTGTCGTCGCCGCAGCCGGAGAGGATTTGAGCGCTGACCGCGAGTGCCAATAAGGTGATGTTATGTTGATACTTAGCCATTTTGTTTGGTTCCTAGGGTGATTTGAAAACGGCGAGCCGAAAGATCCGGCGGCGCCAAGGTTTTACGGCTTTACCCACTCGGCGCTGTACGTGCTGGCGTCGCGCAGACCCTGATACAGATTGGTCATCACCTGGTCGGTAGTGACGGGCCCTGCCTTCGACTGAACCAAGAGCTTGGTGCCGTCTGGGTCGGAGGGGTTTTGGGTGAGATTGGAGAAGTTCGCACCACGAAACAGGCGGGTGACGTCGAAGCGCAACTCCAGGCTTCCGCCTTGTGTCGGAAAAAAGCTGGCAGGGATCCCACGCAGTTTGCGGATCTCCGTGATCGGCTGACTCCCTTGCTGCCCGGAAGGCTGATCGGTGAGCCAGGCGTCGTTGAGGATCAGCGTGCCGCGAAAGGCCACCGTGCTATCGCCGCGAGTGGCAGTGCCCGCCACCTCAAGCGCCGGGGTGTCAATCTTCTTCACGTCTGCTGATACGCCAGCTTGGGGATAAAACCATACCTCCGCTGTGTGTACTTGCTCTTCGGTGAGAGCGCCCCGCAACGGGAAACTCACAAGCTCCGCCGAGAGCGCGTTGAAGGACGCCTGCGCTAACACTTCGCCAACAATGCGCCCCGGATCCAGGTGCGCCTCGCCACGAGCCCAGGCGCTCGGCACCAACCTATCCAACAATCCGAGCGGCCTATCCACTAGCGGCGTCACCACGTTGAGATAGATGGGTCCCAAAGTAACCTCAGCTCGCGTGAGCGTGATAACCCAATCGTTTTGATTCGTGAACGTGAACGCGCTCGGGTCTGCAGAAGCAATGCCTCCGATGCGAGCATCAAAATCGAAACGCTTGCCGCCTGTGCCCCCCGCGCAGCTCGAGCTGACGGCCGCGAAAACCGGCAAGAAGAAGGCTACAAATGAAGTCCGCTTTGCACTCATAACGTCCACCGCGATTGTTTCCGCAATTTCATTGAGGGGCCCCCAGGGTATCGACGGTGACGGTCACTGTACCGTAGATCGCTCGAGGCTCTCCGGCGCTGTAATGCCGGGCGGCCAGCAGCGTCGGGAACGGTCGACTGTGAAAGTCCGAAGCGTAGTTGTACTCGCCAAGCCGGTACTTCCTATCGAGCAAATTGGTGGTGATCACACCCAGCGACAGTGACTCCCATTTCACCGAAGCCCCCACGTCCACCAAGAAGCTCGTTTCCGACAGCTCGTTGAAAGGCAGAGGCCGCCGCCCGATGTAGGACACTCCGCTGCCAATTGAACCAGAAAAACTCGAGCCACCGAGGGCAAGTGGCAACGCCCCAAAGAGCACCCCATCGGCCCGCGCCACGAAATTGGGGGCATACGGAATGACTAGTCCGGTGTCGTCGAATGACGCTCGCACCACCGTCAGGCTCGAAGCCACGTCAAAGTGATTGCCCGTCGCCCGCGCGCTCCCCGACCATCCAACACGGGTGGTGCCGGGACTCAAGGTATTTCGACCTTCCGTTTGGTTGAAGAAGAGATCGCGATCCACTTTAGTTTGGAAGAAAACGGAGTGAGCGCTAAGGTCCACCTCACTCACGTCTTTGGCATAGGCAACGCCGGCTTCTGAAGCGATAACGTTAGCGAAAGGCGTCTTCAGATCCTGATTGATGTACTGAGGATCAATGCTGCGCGAACCGTAGCCGTGGCTGGCGCTCAAGGTGAACGCCGAGAACGGCCCAAAAATTAGCGTGCCCCGTGGCTGGAGGATGGACGCCGAAGTAGAAGCGCTCTGCTCCGGGCTCCGATACCCTTGCCGATCTGAGGCAAAGCATTCTGTATCCGAAGGGTCGCCACCGAACGAATTTTGAGTGGTGAGCGCGCACAGATTGGTCACTCGGTAATGATAGAGATCGCCCCGAATACCTCCGCGAAACGTAGCGAAGCTCACTGGCTTTAGGCTGCTGTCGATATACAGAGCCACGTTGGAGAGTGAGGAATCGAGTTTGAGATCCGTGCGATACGGAATGTTTGAACCGCTTCGATTGCGCTCCTGGATGGCTTCTACCTTGTCGTGCCGCCCGAAGTAACCAATCTCCACTTCCTGCTTTTGACCCCCGATAGACCACGTTTCACGGGCGCTTCCGCGAGCGCCGAATGTTAACTGATCGGAGCGTTGGTCGATCAAATCTCCGCGTTGGCCGTGCAGGCTTTGCCATGTTTGCTGCGGATCCTCTTGGAAGCCGGTGAGGTTCTCGCGCAGCCTGAAATCACGCAACACGATGAACACGGACTGTTGCGTCTTGACCCAGGTGGAGTCGCTTTCGAGTGTCGCGGAGACGGAGTGCCGAGAAGAATCCCCGCCTTGGGTGCTATCGTAAGTATCGTAAAATCCTTTGCGTCCGGATTCGACGTCATCCAATCTGATGAGACCTGCCTGGCCGTAGTGCGCCGCGTAACTCGTCGCCAGAATACGGTAGGCGGACGCCTTGCCGACGGCGCCTTCGTAGCCGCCCATGGCTGTTGCGCGCTCCGCGGCTCGATTCTGCCCAAATCCCGCGGTTGAGAAGAGTTCAGCGCCGCCGAAAGTGTGGTCCGAAGAGCCCTCGGGCCGATACAAAAGGAGCAGGCGCTTCGAATCAAACGAGCCAAGCATTGCGGTCGCGGTAAGGCCGTGTGTTTCAAGGCCTAGGTCATAAGCGGCGGAGCCAGCTACCGCGAAGTTACCCTGCTGAGGCGCGAAAGGCCCTTCAATCACTCTCAGGTTGGAAACTAGCTCGGGAATAATAAAATGGGTATCGGCGAGCCCATTGCCGTGCGGATTTCCCACCTCGTTCACAGGCATGCCATCAACTGTGAATTCGATGTCTTGACCTTCGCGCGCATCAAAGCCGCGTAGGAAGATCTGGTACGGATGCCCAAGGCCGCCCTCATTGGTTAGCAAAACGCCAGGCGCCAGTCGGAGCAGGCTGGCTGAATCCATGCGTGGGACTCCGCTCAGCTTCCCAATGTCAATGTTGTAGTCGGAAGCGCCCCGACTTACGGGCGGCGAGTGACCCACTACGTCAACTTCGATCGGCTCTAGCACTGCTTTCTCGGTGGCAACTTCGGGAGGGGGGACTGTCTTCTGAGCTTTGGAGTTAGCTTTGGGCGCGGGAACGGCCTCTGCGGCTACGGAACGCTGAGCCACGGGCGAAGCGGCCGCTTCAGGCTTTACAAAAACAAAGGGCACGCGGATGCGCGCTGCCATGGGGATGCCATCTTGAAGCGCCGGGGAAAAGCGCCATGCCTGCGCCGCAGTACGCGCGGCGTCGTCGAATTCTGGACCGCCAGATTGGTCAACGTCCACTTGTGTGACGTGCCCAAGGACATCCAGCGTTACAAACAGCACTACCTCGACGCGGGCAGGCGCTCGGTCGATCGCTTCGGGTGTGAGAAGCGCTTCCGGGTACTGCGCCTCTTGCCGATATTCTACGCTCGGAAGCTTGACGTCAGGCGAAACAGCGGGCGCTTCCGGGACATCCTGGGCACTTGAGCGAGCAGGCGTAACAGAAAGGCACAGCAGTGCTGCACCTAGACCCCGGATCCGATGGGGGCGCAAAGCTCGAAAATTTGCGGGGTGACACATGCCGTTGGGGCTGCATACCAGCGCTGCAACTCAGATGCAACTCTGATGCAGGTATCGAGCGCACCCCACTCCGGACACTGGGCCGGTTCGGCCTGAAGTCAATGAAGGGGTCAAAAGACATCGGTCGAACCCTGCACGCAGACTGATTTAGTCGGACGGCATTCCTCATGGATGCAACTGGGTTGCAACGGCTACGAAAAGCATTTACGGTGACGCCAAGGATCAACCCATGCGCAGCGACACCCAACTCTTGCCCGCTTCTCGTGTCTTTTTTAAGCTGCCAGGAGGCGTCCGGCCTCCATGCTTGCCGCCTCGGCAACGTAGTATTTCCCCTGGCGTTGAGCGTGCGCTGCGCTCATGGGTCGCCACGCTCCTCAATCTCAGCGTTGCCGAACGAATCGACGTCTCGGAGTGGGTGTCTACCGACTCGTGCTCGGTGCCGCACTCGGTCTTCCTGACCGTCGGCATAGGACTAGAGACACGGGTCCTTGTCATCGAGAAAGCCTCCGAACGGATCGACGAGGCGGACGTTCGTATGAGTCTACGGGCGAGCGCGTTACGCTCGGGTGTACACGACGCACTGACTGCGTAGCAGTCAGCAGCATGTTCGGCCGAGAAGCGCTACAGGTAGCGCACATCGTGTTCGCGAGCAGGAGCCTCATGCAACCGTCTCACTCATGCGCGCGTAGGCGGCTGATCCCTCCCACACTGGGATCGCATCCGGTCTTCCGCAGCGCTACGCGATCACTCGCGAGGACCCATCTCTGACGGGTAGTGGCCCCTGTCCTTCGCTGCAGCGCTGCACTTCGATGGTCAGGTGAGACAAGCCAAATGTGGAGAGATGCTCGCGGTACTCTTGCGCTTCGCGGGGAGCCGCCGAGACCACTGTCACGACGCAGCTCTTTGCTCCGTGCCCCAGGGACCAAATGTGGAGGTCGCTCACACGGACGTCATCGATCTTCTCTCGTGCGGTGCGGATCTTCTCCTCGAGCGCGGAGGAAAGGTCCACATCTAGAAGTTCGAAGGCGGCGCTGCGGCAAAGCCCGCTGCCCCACTTCAAGATGACGACGCCACCAACGATTCCGGTCACCGAGTCGAGCCACTCCCAGCCTAAAAATCGCCCCGCGAGCAATGCACCAATCGCGAGAGCGCTAGTTAGGGTGTCGGCGACGACGTGCATCAGCGCGGCTTGGTGATTGTGGTCATGATCGCCCTCGTGATCGTCGGTTTGGTCATCGTCTTCGTGCCCGTGCAGCAACAGAACGCTGACAATGTTCACCACCAAGCCCACGATAGCGACGGGCAGGGCGTTCGCGAAATCGATCGTGCGCGGGTTGAGCAGTTTTGCCGACGACTCGACAACCATGATCGCGCCAACCAGCCCGAGCGCCACTGCACTCGTATAGCCAGCCAGCGCATGGACCTTGCCCGTTCCGAATGCGAAGGCCCGGTGCGATGCGTAGCGTCGCGCCATTGCGTAGGCCACGCTCGCAAGGCCGAGCGCCCCGACGTGCGTCGCCATGTGCCAGCCATCGGCCAGAAGCGCCATCGACTTCGTCGCGTATCCGACCGCAATTTCAATGACCATCATGATGGCTGTCAAAACGACCACGGCCAGGACGCCCCGCTCGCGGCGTTGCGCCGGCGCAGGCTTTCGTGCGGGGCAGTGATCCGATTGCAACGCGTCTTCGTGCATGCGTGGGCCCCTAGTGCACCAAAATGTCGAGACTTGCAACTAGGTTGCACATGAGGTATGCGGCGGCCTCATCAAAAGCGAGGCGCCCCCCATGAAGAAGATCCCCGTCACCATCCTTACCGGCTTCCTTGGTTCAGGGAAGACGACGCTGCTCAACCGAATCCTAAGTGAAAACCACGGCAAACGCATCGCAGTGATCGAGAACGAGTTCGGTGAGATCGGGATCGACCACGCGCTCGTCATTAACGCGGATGAAGAAGTCTTCGAGATGAATAACGGTTGCATCTGCTGCACCGTCCGAGGCGACCTGATTCGCATTCTCGGTAACCTCATGAAGCGCCGCGACAAGTTCGATCACATCCTCGTCGAGACGACGGGGCTGGCAGACCCTGGTCCCGTCGCGCAGACATTCTTCGTCGACGAGGACCTGCGGGACCTCTTCCAGCTTGATGGGATTGTCACACTCGTGGACGCCAAGCACGTGCAGCTACACATCGAAGACTCCAGCGAGTGCAAGGAGCAGATTGCATTCGCGGACGTGCTCGTCCTGAACAAGACCGACCTCGTGAGCGAGTCGGAGCTCAATGCGCTTGAGCTCCGAGTGACGAGCATGAACTCGATGGCCAAGGTTCTCCGCGCGCAGAACGCAGACGTGCCGATCGCGGACGTGCTTGACGTCGGCGGATTCGATCTTGCGCGCGCAGTGGCCGCGAAGCCCACGTTTCTGTCCCCCGAGTACCCCTTCGAGTGGGCCGGCACCTTCGAGGTCGAGGAGGGCGTCTACGAGTTGTTGCTCGAAGACGGTCCGGACCCAACGCTCGTCCTGGTCGCGATGTACCTTGATGCCAACGAGCAGGCGCACGATAAGCTCGCCGCGGAGCGCGCGCTCCGCATCTGGTCTGAGGCCGCGCAGGAAACTTTACCCTCGTCCACCGTCGAGATCGGCGGGACGCAAGCCGCCTCACTTCAGCTTAAAGCACCGGGCACCAAGCGCTTCAGCCTGCGCGCGGGAAAAGCGGGGCGCCTCGGCCTTTACACACAGCACCTTCCGGTTGAGTTCCGGCTGCGCCTTCTACGCGGTGAGTCCCCGATGACGCCGGTGGCGGAGCAGGAGTTTGCCGCAGGGCACACTCACGACGACCAGGTCACTTCGGTAGGGATCCACCTCGAAGGTGAGATTGATGGCGAGCGGCTGAACCAGTGGGTCTCGCAGTTGCTTCGAGAAAAGGGCACCGACATCTTTCGGATGAAGGGCATCCTCAACATCAAAGGTGTCGCCAATCGTTTCGTATTCCAGGGCGTTCACATGCTGTTTGACGGTCGTGAGGACAGGCCATGGGGCGCGGCACCTCGCGCGAGCGATCTCGTCTTCATCGGACGAAAGCTGGATCGCGAGGAGCTCACGCGAGGGTTCGAGCTATGCCGAGCCTGAAGATGGACGCCCCTCAAGGAAAGACAGAGCTCGTGTCCCGCTGGACGCTGGATGCGGGCGACTACATCGCGGCAGCGGAGCTCTCCCGAGACGGCCGGCTGTGCATCGTGGGCGCCGGTGATGGTGCGGTCCTTGGAATCGATGTCGACACTGGACGAGAGGTGTTCCGTCATGTCGCCCACCCTGGCGGTGTGCTTGCTGTGAGCATGGCGCCGGAAGGAACCCAGTTCGCGACTAGCGGGCAACAGCCGAACGCAAAGATCTGGAAGGCCACGGGAGAACTCCTCCGCGAGCTGCCGGGCGGCGGATCGCAGTGGGTCGACCACGTCGCGTGGGCACCGTCGGGAGGGCGCATCGCAACCGCCGCAGGACGTACGGTCCGCGTCTGGAACGCTGATGGGGAACCTCTCCTCGAGACAGAGCCGCTGCCGAGCACAGTGAGCAACATCGCGTGGCGAGCCGACGGAACTGCCCTCGCGGCCACCTGCTACGGCGGAGTCTACATTTGGCCGTTCGTCGCAGACGCCAAAGTCCGACGCTTCGAATGGAAGGGCTCGCTTATCTCGCTCGCTTGGAGTCCCGATGCCAAAGTTATCGCGTGCGGAAGTCAGGATAGTTCCGTGCATTTCTGGCGCCTCGCGACGGGGCAAGACTCGGAGATGAGCGGCTTCCCCTTCAAACCGAAGGCCCTCGCGTGGGACAGCGAATCGAAGCTCCTGGCGACATCCGGGGACGCGACGGTCACGGTCTGGGACTTTCGAGGCAAGGGTCCCGAGGGAAAGCGCCCCATTCAACTCGAATCGCACAAGAGCGTGTGCACGCGCCTGGCCTTCAGCCGCCGAAAGTGCGTGCTCGCGAGCGGAAGTCAGGACAGCTCAGTGCTGCTTTGGGAGCCTCGCAGGACAGCCCAACCGGTTCGTTACGCCTTCCTCGAGGATGAGGTAACGGCGCTCGCTTGGCATCCCGAGCATCAAGGACTTCTCGGCGGTGATGCGAGCGGGAACCTGCGGTTCTGGGAAGTGAGTTGACGCGATGTTCGGACCTCGAAACGATGAGGCACGGACGGCTGCGATCCGCGCTATCAAGGTGTTCGCTCGGACCCTTTTCGCAGCGGATGAGGACGACGCTGTTGTCGTGAACGAGCTCCGCTGCGTGGAGCCCGGTTGCCCACCGATTGAGACGGTAGTCGCGCTGCTCCGCGCCGGGAAAGAACCGCGAGTCGCCGACGCAGCTCACGATCCGACAAGTTCACGGCCCCCCTTCACCGAAGCTGCGTACGAGAATCGCCGCACCGAGAACCATACTGAGCCCCGCAGCGAGGATCGTGACGGCTTGCTTGACCCGTCCGCCACGTTGCATCGTCCAGCTGATGGGTCGCGAGATGACCACGGTGAGCGCGACCATGCCGATGATGGTTCCGAGCCCGAAGAGTCCGAGGTACGCTACGGCGAGCGCACGAGACGTGATGGTCGTGGCTGCCAATAGCGCGATGCCGGCCGAACCCGCTAGGCCGTGCACTAGGCCGATGAGGACGGGGCGAGCGTAGGCGAAAGATGAAATGGCGGCGCTGGCGTCGATGTTGGAGCGGCTGCGGGCGAGGTGCCAAATGCCGAAGCCGATGAGCATAACAGCAACGAGCAGCTCGACGATGGGTTCGAACGCCGAGGGGACGCGGACCTCGGCGAGCACGATGAGCAAGCCCAAGCCGAGGAACGCAGCAGTGTGCCCTGCGCCCCAAAGCGCGGCAACGCGAGCTGCTCTCCAGATGCCGCGCTCGCGCTGAACGAGAGCCGATACGACGACGACGTGATCGGCGTCGGTGGCGTGGCGAAGGCCAAGTCCAATGCCCAGGAGCAGAACCGAGACTCCCGTCATAGCAGCTCCAGGGGAGGGATGCGGGCTAGGACCCCTGCGCGCAGCGGCAATGGCCGTTCCTCACGAGCAAGAAACCCGACCTTCGCGTGGCGGTACCCAGAACGGCCATCCTTCGGTTCCCTGACCTCGCCCGAGGCCCGACAAGGCGAGCAGACGAACAGGTGGTGCGGCTCTGTCACGACGGGTTCACCGTGCTCGCGACGAGCACCACGCGCGTGAGGCCCGACCCCTGGAGCGGCGGCGAGCGGTGCACAGCGCCGAGAACGCTCTCATGGCCGGCGCCCTTGATTAGCAGCACATCGCCCGCGCGTGCCACATGCACGCTGCCAGGGTCGCGGACAATCTTCATGTTCGCCTCGGACGCACAGTCAGTCGGATGCTTCAGCGCCTCGCGTTGCACGGCCTCGTTGGGTACCCACTCGGTACCTGGTCCGGCGTACGTGGTGACTAGCCGATAGCGATGGTGGTCGACGTGGAACTTCCGACACTGGTCGTCGCGCACCACGCCGAACGACAGACGAAAACGGTCGGCTCCAGCGAGGCAAACAAACCGATCCAAGAGCCCCGCCATGTCCGCGAGCAGCCACGTGCGCAGCGGCTCTTCTTGTAGTCCAGCGAGTGCCGGCGCCAAACTATAGCTATCCGCTGGAAGCGTGGCCTCGAAGGTCGCCCCCGAGTCACTTGCCCACTCGGCAAGGGACTCTGCGGTGCCAGACGGAATCGGTCGTTGCCAGCACGTCAGGTTGACCTCCGGTGCGAGAATCTCCTCAAGCACTGCAGGCAGGGCCGAGACGCGCCAGGCTCGGGATGCCGCCACCGAGCGGGAGGCTTCGGGCCGAGATCTATAGGCGATGTCGGGGTCAAGCTGGAGTAGCACGGCGGACCCATACCGCAGACTCGTCAGTCTTGCAACCGGGTTGCATCAATGGCAGGGTGCGTCCGTCGATGACGATCCCCATCACCATCCTCACCGGCTTCCTCGGAGCAGGCAAGACGACGTTGCTCAACCACGCGCTCCGCGGACCACTGCTCGCGCGCGCCATGGTCGTGGTCAACGAGCTGGGCGCGGTGCCGCTCGATCATCTTCTCGTGAAGGAGGTGCGCGAAGACGTGCTGTTGCTCGAGTCGGGCTGCGTTTGCTGCTCGGTTCGTTCCGATTTGGTCGCCACGCTGCTTGCCGCGGCCGCGCACCAAGTGCCTGCCAAGTTCGACCGCGTGTTGGTCGAAACGACCGGCCTCGCCGACCCAACGCCAATCGTGGCGACTCTGGTTCGGCATCCAGACCTTACTCGGTTCTTTCACCTTGATGCCGTGGTGACTGCCGTCGATGCGGAGCTTGGAGCAGCCACGCTCGACCGACACGATGAGGCCGCCAAGCAGGTCGCTCTCGCGGACGACCTCGTGTTCACCAAGTTCGACACCTGCGATGCTGATCGCCTCGCAATAGTTAAGAAGCGCGCGCGGACGCTCAATCCCGTGGCGCGCGTGTTCCTCGCGGAGCGTGGTCGCCTCGACTGGCGCCCCTTGCTCGAAGGGACACCGTCCACGGTGGCGTCGCGCCTCGAGGCTGTTACCCAGCCGCCGCACCGGGGCGACACAATCTGGTCGTTCACAGTCAGGGTCGAGCGCGAGGTGGAGCTTCGATCGTTCGCTTTGTGGCACTCGATGGTGAGCCAGTTTCACGGTGAAACGCTCCTGCGCGTGAAAGGGCTCCTCCGCGTCGAGGACGAGCCAGGCCCTGTCGTAGTTCAGTCCGTGCAGCATGTCGTCTACCCGACGTACTCGATGCCTGGCTGGCCCAGCGAGGATCACTCTTCTCGCCTGGTCGTGATCACCCGCGGGATGTCGCTCGAGCTGTTCGAGGGTCTTCGTACCAGCCTCGAACAGATTCTTGGAGCGCACCACGTTGTCAAAGACCGCCATCGCGTGCCTACAGGTCTGACGACCGGCGCCACGAGCACAAGGAGCTGACGATGCTGATCGCTGGCCCTTGTCGCGCTCACGCAGGGATTCCGGACTCACGGGGCTCGCGCTCCCGTGGCGCTCGGAGCTGTGGGGCTCACACTTCTCGCGAGCTCCCGTTTGCTCGAGTTTGGCTCGTGGATCGAGCCGGGACTGTCGATTGGCGGGGCGTTTCTTCTCGTTGGTGCTCACCTCGTCAATCTGCGAGCACGACGGCAGCATTCAGCCTGCTGCGCGACGGACACGCGCTCCAAAGCACACTTGGCTAGGGGCTGACGCGGTGGGCGAACGAACGCGGTTGCTTTGCCGAGAGCCTGGAAACGCGCCGCGGCAAGACGCGACCACGCCCGGTGATGATGTACCCTAGCGTACGGCGAATGACGAGCAGCAAGTGCAATCGAGTTGCATATGAGTGCTGGCGATGTTAGATGCTGACTCCTGAGGACCATACTTTCCCGGTCTTCCAAAGGAAGAGCATGAACGAACGATTGAACCAACGATTGAACGAGCTTTTGGCGATGAGTCTGCTGGCAGTATCGCTGCTGAGCACTGGCTGCAGTGGCGACGGTGCGGCAGGCTTGCCGGGTACGCCCGGTGCTGATGGCATAGACGGTGTACCTGGGCAACCAGGCAAAGACGGCCAGCCAGGCAAAGACGGCAAGGACGGAGTGCCTGGGCAGCCAGGCAAAGACGGCCAGCCAGGCAAAGACGGCAAGGACGGAGTGCCTGGGCAGCCAGGCAAAGACGGCAAGGATGGGACCGACACCACGCAAGTTCGAGGCGCTGAGGGCTATCTGTTAGTGGCCGAAATGGAGAGCGGTCATGAGGCCATCCATGCCTACAGCCTTCCCGACCTCGCCTACACCGGAAGCATCAGTAACATTGCGCTGGGTACCCACGTAGGAACCATCGTTTTGGCAGATGGACGCGTGATTGCCACGGACAACAAGCACAAGGAGATCATCGCGATCCGTATGGATGCTGAAGGTAGGCCGACGGTGGCCAATTCAGTTGCGGCGGACTTCGGAGAGGAAGCTGCGTGGGGCTGTGGCGATGCCGATTTGCGCTACCTGGCTGTTGCCTCCGCTCATCCCGGGCGTAATCAGGTGGCTAGCATTCTTAATGTCGGGAATTTCTCCGTGACGGAGTTTCCGGTCACCATGAAGTTGGACGAAGAGCTACATCCTTTCATAGCGGGAGAGCCTGCGCATTTCTTCGCGGGAGTCGGCGGAGAGATCCAAGCCTTTCCTTTGGCGGATGTGCTGGCGGGAACAGCGGGGGCACCGGTTGCCACGCTTGCGATCAATACGGGATCTCACGGACCCGTGGTTTCCCACTCGAGTGGGCGACTCTATGTTTCCTCTCGGGCGGGGACCGGTTTTGATGGTGTCAATTTTGGAGTAGTGCCGTTCACAGGTATCGATGTTATTCCCTGGGATGTTGGTGGACGCACTATGGACAGAAGCTGGCGACCGCGTCTTTCCTGGGATGGTGGCTACATCTATGGCAACATTGATCAGACGACCCCCGCAGGCCCGGAAAACTGGGCGGTGCGCAATGTCGACTTTTACGCCGCAAACTTGCAGACAGGAATTGCAAGTCGTGCGCTCCTGACCTCCGGTATGGTGTCGAAATATCACCTTTCGCGCCCTTATGCCTTCTTTGCCAATGTGAGTGGCGATGGAGATTTCGGAATTTTGGTCGATACCGATGCGTCTTCCCCTACGTTTCAGCAGGTAGTGGCGCGCATTCCGCTGACTTCCTTAGCCAATGGGCCTCGTAAAGGAGTATCAAGTGACGGGACCGAAAAACGCATTTCGGCAATCACACCTGATGGCCATTGGGCATTTGTGAGTCATGGCGGCGAAGGCAAAGTTTCGGTCATCAATACGGACACCAAGGCCGTGGTGGGTACGATCAATACGCCTTCCTCGCTGAAGGGCGGCGGCTATCTCATTGCCGTGCAGCCCGGTAATAAGCCGGTTGATACCTGCATGCGCCATTAATACCCGATACTTGCCTGCTGTCGTCACAGAGATCGAAATACCCGCCGCGCTGGCCCGCGGCGGGTACCTTCGCGGGCCTGCAGCAGGCCAGTGTGTCAAAAGAGCCAAAAGAGCCAAAAGCAACAAATCAGAAAAAAGCTGGATAGAGCGTTGCCGCAGGCCAGGAAGTGGCGGACACTCTGCGCTACGCATGAATCCTGGCAGTGAAGCTTCCAATAAGAAACGTCCCCGCCGGGACGAGGATCTGAAGGCGCTCCTGAGCGGTCGGGATCTTCGGATTACTGAACAGCGAATGGCCATTTTGCGTGAACTCGCCAAGCTTCGCATGCCAATTAGTCATCCAGAGCTCACCGAACGCATCGCGGGTGCTTCCCTGGATCGCGCGACGATCTACAGAAACCTGCTGTCGCTAACTCTGGCCGGGATCCTGATCCGCACTCAACTGGGCGATAACGTGTGGCGCTTCGAGCTGCCGCATAGCACCTCCACCGAACACGGCGCTCACCCGCACTTTGTTTGCACCGATTGTGGGGACGTCGCGTGCTTGCCCGCTGCAGCCGTGAAGCTGAGCGGCGCCGCCACCCGCAACCACGTCTCTGAAGTCCAGTTGCGTGGGCAGTGCATTTCGTGCGCCCGCCCGTGAGGCGCATTCCTGGTCTCAAAAAGCCCACTCCGCGTCCAAACTCCCTCGTAGTCGAAACGCATCGCCCACGAGGGGTGCCTCAATCTTGCCCCGCAGGCCCAAACTTCCAATCGAGAACACCGGGCCGAAACCGAACGCGCCCCTTCGCTCACCGCCGCTGATCGCTAGGGGCCACGCCACAGAAAGCGTGGTCTCCACGGTGGCGTGCTTTGAGAATTCAACGCCCAACAACACTTCCCCCCCAATTTCCGACTGGTTCATCGGCTCAACGATGGGCCCGGCCCCATGATGATGATGAGTGGGGGCACCGCTTCCATTCCGGATAAGCGCTCTTGCCAGTGAAACACTCGTACCCAGGCGCCACGCCTTCCAGTTGAACGAGTCAAACACGCCCCCCATGGCCATCACGTGACCCATACCAAGATCGTGTTGCGCGGAACCGGTTGGTAAGGTGAGGGCAACAACGGGGCCAAGCGCAAACGACGGCTCCTTGGCACTCCAAGCGATAGCGCGAATTTCGACTCCGGCGTCGCCTAATCCCGCCACCTCGAGTCCATTCCGGTTTAAGCGATAAGCCGGCAACCACACGCGCCCCGAAAAACCCGCCTGAGAGGCTCCGAGTTCCGGACGGACGCCTTGCCAACTCCCCGCGTAGCGCTCAGTGCGATAAGTTGCGGCTTCCACCGAAAGACTTGCCGACCGCCGCGCAGCCGACGTCGGCACAGCGACAGGGGCGCAGTGTTGCGCACGGGCCACCTCTACGCAACAAATGGTGCTCAAAACCAGACCCGCCCTAAGGATTTTCATAGGCACTTCAACTCCGATGACAAGGTGGTTATTGGAGAACTGGGGCCGAGGCGAGAAGCTGGAGCCTCTCAACGCTGGGACTCAACTCCCGCCCAAAAGCCGAGCGCGACACTCCTCTGGAGCCAAACCTGAACCTGGGCCGCCAATTCTTTTGAAACTGCACGGGTAACAGACGAACTCGCCGTCTGCTCCGCCTCGAAGATCGAGAGCGCTAGCGAGAACTGATGAGCTCTCAGCAGGTTCAACAAACGGGCCTCGGCTGCGTCCAACGCTAGCTCCAGAGTGCCGTCGGGCGTGCGGAGCAGAGCCAACCACTGCGTCTGCCCGTGGGGACTCGGCAGGGGAATCGCATCTTCTCCAGGGTGGAGCGAAAGGGATCGCCGCAAATCAGCCAAGGGCCACCTCTCCTGCACGATAGCGACGCTAGGCCTTGGGAGCAGGCGCCCTTCCGAAAGTCGCGCGATATCGTGCTGTGTGGGACGAAACGCTGAAACCTGTGGTGCACGCCATACCGTCCGCCAAGCTTCGTCGAGAGCGGCCGCTTCACACAGGGCTTGGCGGGGAACGCGGAGCCGACTGGGAGGCTCGCCCTCGACCCAATCCTGCTTGCCAGCACTTAGCAGAAACTCAAAAAAACCATCAGCGGCCCGACCCAAATCCCAATGCCCAGGTGGCGCGTCTTGCAGAAAATGCTGAGCCCAATGATTGAAGGTCCAGAAACCGAGTAGCCGAGCTGACAATGGAAACTCGGACTGTAATGTACTGAACAAGCGAAACCAGTACTGGCGATTGTAGATCCCGAGTCGTGTTCGCCCGGAGCCCGCGCGGCCGGGCTTGGAAATGGCACAGAGCTCATCCGCATAGAACGCTTCCGCCGGCGAGAAGGTGTGACTTTCGGTTGCCAGCGGAGCGCGCAGCATGGTTGAGAAAGTATGCTGAAAATGCTCAAGATCATCGAGTGTTTTCATGGATTTACACGCGAATCAGCTTCGCCTTGTTGGCCTCATCCGTGAGCACGGAGAAAGCTGGGAGCTTGTCGTCCCATTCTAGCAAAGTCGGAAACGGGCCCCCCTTCTGCCAGGCTTTTTTGTACAATGACCAAACAGCTGAGTCCACCGCGCGATCGTGGGTATCGATGATGCCATGCGCCGCCGTGAGCTCGTGCCCTGCCAGGTGGACCTGCAGCACGCGCTCAAAGTCAATCGCGTCCAAGTAGAGTTCCGGATCGTAACCGTGATTGTGGGCGGAAACAAACACGTTGTTGATATCGAACATGAACCAGCAGCTGGCTTCCTTCACGACACGTGTGTAGAACTCCGATTCCGTGAGCGTAGAAGTCGTGAATTCGATGTAGCTTGAGACGTTCTCAAGCCCAAAAGGCCGGCCCAAGCGTTCCTGGACGAACGCAGCCCTCTCCGCGGCAAACTCGACAAGCCCCTCGGTGTACGGCATCGGCAACAGATCGTGGTGCGTCATCCCGTGTGCAGCCGTCCAACACAGATGGTCAGTCACGTAGGGTGCATCTACGAAATCTGCAAGCTCCCTGAGCGCGTCGAGGTAACGCTCATCGAGCGGAGCGTGGCCCAGCAGGTTGAGCCCAACGCCATGAAGAACAATCGGGAAATGGCGCTTAACTGAGTCCAAATAGCGGCGCGGCGCCCCCGCTGGATCAAGGAAATTTTCGCTCACTAACTCGAGAAAATCAACTTCCTGAGTGGCTTCGAGCGCCGCTTGGAAATGGGGCGGACGAAGCCCCACCCCGACAGCATCTCGAGCTATCACTCCGGATTAACATCCTCAGTGACGCCAAGAATGCCGTACTCCTCGACCTTGAGTGGCAGCGTCCGGACATACTCGATCGTTCGCTGAATCTCGGCCAGCGAGTATTTTTCGTGGTGGGCCGGCATGAACGCTTCGGACACGCCGTTCGCGCTGTAGCCACGCACCCCGAAGGCAACGATCGCACTCAGCTTGGCGAGTGGCTTGGTCGGGAAGTCCGCCATGGCTTTGGTAACATCCGTGCCGGGCCGTACAAAGAGCGTGAAGTCGTCCGTGCCGTGGCAGCCAGAACAGCTATCGTCGCCCGCATAGATCGCCGCTCCCGTGCGCCCCTGGTCGACCGGCAACACCACGCAGCTCATGCCGCCACAACTGTTCAATGCCTTGCAAGTATGCTCCATGAGCTTGAAATCGAACTTATTGTACGACATGCCTTTGCAGGAGTTGTTGCCGAAGCATACGGCATGTGTTTGAACAAGCCCGTCGCGTTTGGCACATTCGTCAGTGAACTTCGTGTAGGTCATCGTCTTGTCCTCCACCTCTGAAAGCACCACGCCAAGTTGTGTCCTCGCACCCAGGTGACCATGTTCATCCTGATTTTCACTCGAACAGGCTCCAACTCCGATCAAAAGGCCGGTCAGCGCGGCGCTCAGGAGTCCGGCAGAAACAGCGGAGGGGGGCGGCGGAGCCATAGTGGGTTTCATTGGTCCGTGCGTTAGGTGAGCATCGGCGACAGTGGAATGCGACATGTTGTCGCACTTGGGCGGAGACCTTGAAAGCCGCTTGCCCTGGCGACGGCGGAGCGGCAGAACCGGAGTATGCCCAACCCACCGCGGCGCCGGTTTCTGCAACTATTGTCCGGAAGTGCTCTGGGGGGTACGGCTCTGGCTGCCTGTGGAGCGGACGGCGAAGGTTCCGTGCCGGAGTTGGTCGGCCCTGTGCCAGCAGGTGACGTCGCCAGCGTGTCGCTCGGCACATTGAAGTTTGTGGAGAAATTCCCGCTCATTCTCGGACGGGATGCCGCGGGGCTGTATGCGATGACAGCCGTGTGCAGCCATGCGGGTTGCAGCATGGCAACGCAAGGACGCATCGTGGGTGGCGTGATAACCTGTGAGTGCCATGGCGCAAAATTTGACGGCGTGGGGAAAGTTCTGCGCGGCCCGGCATCCCGCCCCTTAGTTCATTTTCAAGTGGATATCGGGGCAAACGGAGAGATCACGATTCAAGCGGGAACCGAGGTTTCCGAGGCGACACGGGCTGCAATTTGAACGATCGACCGCGTTCGGCCTGTTGCATCACCTTGACGCTGGATACTTCGAGAGCTTTCGCTGGAGGCTTCGTCGGTGTAAGCCAAGGCGCCGTGCTGCTTGGCTGATGTTGCCTGCGCAATCGGTGAGCACGCGGTGGATATGCTCCCATTCCGCACGCGCCAGCGAGGGCCCTTCGTGGTCAATCGACAGAGCGGCGCTGGGACTTGCAGCGCCGCGCTCAAACGCGGCCAGAATGTCATCGATATCAGCTGGCTTGGTGAGATAGTGAGTGGCGCCGAGGCGGACCGCCTCGAGCGCAGTGGCGATGCTCCCGTAGCCTGTTAAGACAACAACGTTCGTTGCCTGATCGATTTGTTTCAGCTCACGCACGAGCACCAACCCGGAGAGCTCAGGCATGCGCAGATCCACCACAGCCAACTCCGGGCTCTCCACGCGCGCTAACGCCAGCGCTTCGGTCGCGTCTGCTGCGCCCCGCACTTCGAACCCACGTTTGCAAAAGCCCTGGATTAAACGCGTTCTGAAAGTTGCGTCGTCATCAACGACGAGCAGCGTGCGCGCCTCGCCTGTCGTCATGCTGCCTTCTCCAGGGGCAGCTCTATTGCCACCTTGGCTCCGAGCTTTGGCTCAGCCGAGAATGAAAACCGCCCACCCCAACGTTCTGCAAACGCTCTCGCTAGAAAGAGTCCCAGGCCCAGCCCTTCGCCTGGTGGCTTGGTGGTAAAGAAGGGCTCGCCCACACATAGAAGAAGCTCGGGAGCCAACCCTTCGCCGGTATCCTCGACAACAAAGCGAACACGCTCACCCTGCGCGTCTGCAGACAGGCGTACGGCTCCTTGGGTGTCACGGCTCGCATAGAGCCCATTCTGAAGCAAGCTGAGCAACACCTGACGCAGCCCTTCGCGCGGACACACGAACAGGGCATCGTTGCTGAGAATCAGCTGCACTCGCGTTCTTTCCTGAAACGTGAGCCTTTCATGGGCTTCTTCTAGAATCTGCGAAGCGCTCACCCTCTCGGGGATCTCGCCCATTGTCTGCCCGGCTTCTGCACTCATGCGTTGCAGTATAGCGCTACAGCGTTCGACCTCTGCTCGAATCAATTGCGCATCCTTGGCTGCCTCTTCGGGGGCCGTGTGTATCAGGCGTTCGAGCTCCTTTGCCACGACAGCAATCGTGCTAAGCGGGGTGCGGAGCTCATGTGCCGCTCCCGCAGAAAGAGTGCTTAAGGATGCCAACTTCTCACTGCGCGCCCTGGCCAGCTGGGCTTCGGCAAGCTCTGCTTCTCGCGCCCGTAATGAACGCGCAACCTGAGCGACGAAGTACGTGATCAGGGAAGCTGCAATCGCAAAGGCAATCCACATTCCCTGCAGATGGATGGAAAACGCGGTTCCCCCGTGATGCGCGTGCTCCATGCCAGAGATCGGCACGTTCCACAGGAACAACGCTGCGAACGAAAGGCATGAGAGCACCACGATCCCGCCCGCCCAACGCATGCCCAGCACGAGCGCGGCCAAGGTAACATGGACGAGGTAGAGCACACTGAATGGGTTTGACGGGCCACCACTCCAATAGAGGAGGGCCGTCAGAACTAGCGTATCCAAAATGAGCAACCAGCCGACGCTGCTCGACGAGACGTTGGGGCGCTTTCGCAACCCTACTGAAATGCCGATGTTGGTGCTTGCCGTGGCGAGCACCAGGAGGGCGAGAGGAATACGCGGCAACCCGAGGTTAAGGATCACGACACTAAACAGAATCGTTGCCGTCTGTCCGATAACCGCGCCCCACCGCAGGGTCACCAGCCATGCGAGAGTGATCGCCGTGGGCGAAGAATCAGGGGACCGAAGCGGAGGAACCATCGGTGACAATCTGGTGGAGACTACTGACGTGGATTGGGACGCGCCAGCCATTTGCTCTGGAAGCTCGCTACGCCCTCCACAGAATCTCCTTATAGGAAATCTTGCGTAGCACGATTGCACGAAGTAGGAGCACGCACGTGGCTCGGCTCCGCGATCGAAACACTGTCAACCGTTGCCTTGCAGCGCTGGTTGCCGCTTCTGGTGTTTCAGGAATGGCTCGGACATCGCTCGCCGAGCCCCTGTCCGTCACGGTCGCAGGCGATGCTGCACCGCGCAGTGCGTCGGAGGTCACTGTAAAAAAGAGAGTGCTGAGTGCTGCGCCGCACAAGAATGCCGGAGAGCTCTTGCTCGTGGTGCCGGGAGTTTCTGTGAGCCAACACAGTGGGGAGGGCAAAGCGCACCAGGTTTTCTTTCGAGGGTTCGACGCGGTGCATGGGCAAGACATCGAATTTTGGGCAGCGGGCGCACCGGTGAATGACGTTTCGAACATTCATGGGCAAGGCTATGCGGATCTTCATTTCCTCATCCCGGAAGTGGTCAAAGAGATCCGAGCCAGTGCGGGCAACTACGATCCCCAGCAAGGGGACTTCGCTGTAGCAGGAACCATGCGATATTCCCTGGGCTACGACGAGCCGGGCGTCACAGCATCTGGAGGCTTAGGCAGCTTCGGAGCGCGCCGCTATCTGCTTGTGTACCATCCGGAGGGAACCAGTGGCGAGAATTTCGGGGCCTCAGAGTTTGCGAGCAGCGACGGATTTGGGCCATCACGCGCGGCTCGCCATGGCTCGGCGATCGCGCAAACAACGTTCCGAATGAATGATTCCACGTCCGCCAGAGTGATGGCATCCGCGTACGCCGGGCGTTTCGATTCGGCGGGGGTTGTTCCGTTGGCAGCTGTGGAGTCGGGGAGCCTCAGTCGCTTTGGAACGTACGACGCCAAGCAAGGCGGTGCCTCTGCACGCACGCAAGTTGTGGCTGAACTCATGAGCCAGCGGCAGGGGGACGACGGGAGCCCGCGCGACAGCTCAGGCATGAGTACTTTTCTTGTGCTTCGGTCGCTGTCGCTTCGCTCTAATTTCACAGGCTTTTTGACCAGCAAAGAGGGGGATTCGATTCAGCAAACGAACGACGCCACGACGGTCGGCGCGACCGCATTTTACCGGCGGACACTGACACTGCTTTCCCGGCGAGACAGCCTAGAAGCGGGGATCTTTCTCCGGGCTGATTCGATCGAGCAGTCGCAACATCAGCTTTCGTTCCTGGATGATCGGGTAACCGATAGCTCGCTTCATCCTGGCGTTCAGGCGAGCGTGAGTGCGCTGAATGCCGCAAGCTACTTGGACGCCAATCTTCATCCCTGGCGTCCTGTCGTGCTGCGTGGAGGGCTGCGCCTGGATAACTTGTCCTACACCGCCCAAGACACCGGAACGGGAGCCGGCGGTCAAGCTCGCACGTCGCTCGGTGGCCAGCTTTCGAAGCGAGCGAACGTCGATATAAATCTAGTACCCGGGCTGAACGCACTCCTCAGCTACGGAGAGGGCTTCCGTTCGCCGCAGGCGAGAAGCCTTTCCGATGGCGAAACAACGCCGTTCACCCGCGTCGTCTCTTACGAAACGGGCCTCAGGTTTCGTGATGAAACGCGTTTCCAGTCGGCCATTGCACTTTACCGAACACGCCTCAGCGATGATTTGGTTTTCGATCAATCAAGTGCGCGAAATGTCTCGGTTCCGGGGACAGTTCGCACGGGAATTACAGCAAACCTCACGGCGGCGCCCAACTCGTGGTTCGTCTCGAGTTTGAGCGCCACGTACGCGCACGCAGTGTTTGCTGAACGCGGGGGGGCCTACGAGGTGGGTGACCTTTTGCCCTATGTTCCGCAGTATGTTGTGAGAAGCGATCTCGCCGTCACGCCCGTTCTGGGACGGGTAGCGGGGAATAAAGTCGAGTCCCAGCTTGGCGTCGGCCTCACCTACGAGGGCAGGCGCCCCTTGCCTTATTCCGAATTTGGGCACGATGTATTTCTGGCAGATGCCAGTGTTGCGGTTCGGGTGGGCAACGTGCGCACGAGCTTGGATGTCTTCAACTTGCTGAACCTTAACTGGTTCGACGGGGAGTTTGTGTACGGCTCGAGCTTCGCAGGCGCGCCATCCCTTGTGCCGACGCGCCACGTCAGCGTCGGAGCCCCAAGAACGCTGTTTTGGACTTTGACACTATTTATTTGAAGGGAAAATTCGAGTGAAAGAGATAAATCGAGCCATCGCCAAGCGTACACTGTTAACCATCATCGGCGGAACACTTATCGCATCCACAGGCTTCATTGGTGCGGCACTGCTGCATGGATGCAGCTCGGACTCTGGAGCCTCCACCGGCGGTCGACGGGTTGTCCTTCAAACCCGAGTGACGCTCGATCCCACTGCAATCTCGGCTTTTGTCACCGGATTTGGCTGGAAAGTAACGCTCACCAGGGCTGTGCTGGCCACGGGTGGCTTCTACTATTTCGACGGCGCGCCCCCGCTCGTGCTCCGTTCAAACCACCGCCCCTGGGAATTTGCCGAACGCTGGTTGGGGATCCGCGAGGCGCATGCACATCCCGGTCACTACCAAGCGGGCAACGCGGTCGGACAAATGCTTGAGCCCGCAAGCGTTGATCTCTTTGCCGGCCCCGCAGAGCTTGCCGCCGGCGATGGCATCAGCGGCTTTTATCGCTCGGCACGCTTCAGCTTCAGCGCTCCGCCAATGGGCGCGTTGGCGACAGCGCTTGGAGGGCACATCGTATTGACGGAAGGCCGTGCAGAGAAAGTTGGCGAGCCGCTGCGAATATTCCGTGCCACAGCTGACTTGGTGGATGTCGAACGAAGCGCCGCAGCGGGCCATGTCGAGGGCTGTGAGTTTGAAGAAACAGCGATCGAGAGTGACGGTGTCGTCACGGTCCGTATCAAGCCCCAAGTTTGGTTTGATCTGGTCGATTTTGCGCAGATCCCTGCAGGATCTGACGCCACCCCCTCAGAATTCCCAGCTGAGTCACAGCCCAAGATCGCCTTTGCGCAAGGGCTCGCTCAGCTTTCGGCTTACAGATTCACGTACTCGAAGCTCTGAACCTAAACCCTGAAAAGCGAAACAGACAACATATGAAACACTTTAGACCCATCGCACTTCCCATTGCACTTCTTATCAGCGGCTGGAGCGCACTCGGGTGCGGAAGCTCGGATCCGACGAGTTCCGACGGAAAAGGCAGCGTATCTTTCACGACTTGGGGCGAAGAATATATCGAACAGGAGATCCCGGTGGACGGGGCAGCTAGCGCTGGGTTCATTGATGGTTGGTCGGTGAAATACGAAAAATTTCTCGTCAATTTTCAGAATATTGTGATCGCCAACTCGAAGGGCGAAACGGCCGCTCAAATCGGGCGCTCGGAGCTCTTCAACAATCAAGTTCCGGGAGTGAAGCCTATTGCTCTCTTGGAAGGGATCCCCGCCAAAGCCTGGGACAGGGTGAGCTATCAAATCGCCCCTGTTACCGAGGGCACTGAGCTTAACTCAAGCGCGACCGCAGCCGACAAACAGCTGATGATCGATGGCAAATTTGCAATTTACGTGGCTGCCAACGCGACCAAGGGGAACCTCAGCAAGCACTTTGCTTGGGGCTTCGCCATTGCAACTCAATACAACGAATGCCACTCCGAACAAGACGGCAAAGACGAAGCCGGGCTGGTGGTTAACAACAATTCAACAATAGATGTGCAGCTCACGACCCACGGCGATCACCTCTACTACGATCGCCTTCAAGCCTCTCCCGATCCCGCGATCAAGACTTCGCTGCGTTTTGATACACTCGCGGCCGCTGACAAGAACAACGACAACGAGATAACGCTGGAAGAATTGAATGCGGCTCCACTCGATGTGAAGCTTTACGATCCGTCTGGCCTCGGCGCTGCAACGCAAGGTGCATTTGTCACCTCACTGGTTCGCACGATTGGGCACTTCCGAGGTGAAGGGGAATGCACCGTCAGTAAGCTGTGACGGTGCCCTACGTGGCCCTGCTCTAGACTCCCCCCAGCGGCGGCGCAGCCGGCGCTATGGGGGGAGTCGCGCCGCGCTGAGCGGCGCGGAGGGGGGCAGCGATGCGTGTGCGGTAGGTCGCCAGAGCGGTACCACTTGTTGCGCCGACGATCATTGCTGTGCGTGCCTGTGTGTGTTGGGGTACCCGTCTTGCGCACCTGGGACGACGTGTGCGCATTCTTATTTCCAACTATGCTTGAAGTTGTGCTTTTGATGGTTGAGAATGCCGGCGTGTGCAAGGAGGTGCGGTGTGAGCATCAGGTTAACCCCATTCCCCGTCCGGAGCCTAGTGAGGACGCTTCTTGTCGGTGGCGCCAGTCTCTTCGTTGGTTGCGGAACGTCGGGTTCTGATCTCTTTGCGTCTCGCGTCGGCGACTCATGGCCGGCGACCGGAGGCACGGGGCCACTCGGAGGCTCCACGAATGTTGGGAGTGGAGCGAACGTGATCGGGGCCCTGGGTGGGACCCTTTCGGGAGCTGGCGGAACGGACGGTGCGGCGATAGGTAGCGGTGGCAGTGGCTTGATCTTTGGTAGCGGTGGGCAAACGAGCCCAAGCGGCGGCACTCCAAGCACGGGAGGCGTACAGACTGGCAGCGGTGGACAAAATGCGGGCGGCGGAGCTTCGGCGCTGGGTGGTGCGTTCGCGAGCGGTGGAGTTTTAGCAGTTGGAGGAGCGTTCGGAACTGGCGGAGGTTCTGCGACGGGCGGAGCGCAGAACACAGGCGGTCAAGCGAGTGGCGGCTCATGTGTGGTTCAGAAGCTATGGGCGACAGGTTTTGCTGAGGACCCAACGCAGGTCGACGCGGACACCGACAACATCAAAGATTGGCGCCTGCGCGACGGCTCAACCTTTCAGGAAAGTGAACTCGATCAGGGAGTCTGGCACGCAACGCCACACAGGCTGTTGAGCACGAATCCTCCCAACGCCTTTTCCCAACGCGTGTTGGTGGACATTCGCTTGCGGCATCCGGGATCGGAGAATGACTCGGTGCCAACGCTATTTTGGATCAACGTGGCTTCCGACAATCCCCCGGTCGCTTCGATCGCGGTCGAAGTGCGCCACGTCGGTGGCTCGCAGACGTTGCGCTTGCTCACGCTGGATTCGATGAGCAAACCCGTCCAGCTCTACAAGCTAACGGGACTTCCCGATGCTCTGGTGGACGTTCAGCTGGATATCGACCCAAGTCAGCGGTTGGTCGAGCTCACCGTGGCCGGCATTGGCCGCGGCACATTTCAGGCAATCACAGGCGGCGCCTCTCCGCAGGATGCCTACGCCACGCTCTGGGCGGGCAATGGCGGCGCAGAGTTTGGAACGGTGTCCGTGAAACTCTGTAGCGATTAACCTGTGCCTTGGATCAAAAAGGGACCTTCATAGCTGGGGGCAGCGAGCGCCATGATCGCCACTATGCGGCTACAACATTTGTGAAAACCGGCGCGAACCCTCCGCCTGGCGTACGAAAATTGGTGGTCTGGCCTTGATAGAGTCGTGAAGTGACGAACTGCACCTGGCCAGCGTACGCGTAGTTTCGCACATCGAACTTGAGTGATTGCGGCGCGCTCGCATCCGCGATCAGGCGTTCACCGGGCGGCACCAGGGCCTGCGCGACATAGTCGCCAGCTAGGATTTCTCCCCAGACGCGCTTGGTCAGCTTTTCGCCACGGTAGGCGGCCTTGCTGCCGAAGCCCGAGGCGGGTTTGAAGAAGAGCTTGCGTCGTTCTGTCCACAAACGCTCGGCGTTGGCTGGATCGACGATCTCGGTTCTCGGAATGCCATTCAAGAGTAGGCGCGCCGTGTCGTCAGGAACCCCAATTGAGCGTAAGGCCTCAGCGTCGCTGAGCAGAGCCAGGTTGCGTTTGTTGGCGTAAAGCGCGTGAGCGCGTGGATGAGGTGTTAGCACGACGGCATTGCTTAGATAGGCATCGCGTAACACGGCGTGCAGAGGCTCCTCCAGCATGAAATCCGTCAGGCGATTGTAGACGAGATCGATCGCCTCGTCCCCTTGCCAGAGAACTCCATCGTGCAGCCGCAGCGACGACGGATCCGTGATCACGGCATCGACGCCATTTCGGCGGAATAGCTGCTGGAACAGGACGAACTCGGGGTAGAGATATTGCCCTTGTGGGTTCTCGTCGACAATCGCGACTCGTTGTAAGCGCTGCTCACCGCGAGCTAGTCGCCATTCGGCGAGAAACATCGCGAGGAAGGTCTGATCAAGCGCTCCGAGCGCAACCGGGTCGGTCGCCATGCCCGCGATCGCCTGGCAGCAGGCCCGTTGTGCTTTGGCGAGCGCAGCACTCAGCAGAGCTCCACCCGCGTTAGTATTGATTTCGATCAACATCGGCTGGGCTCCGGCCAGGTGAAAGTCGAAGCTGAAAAAAACACCCTTCGCGCCACCCGCATCAAAGCGCGCGACATCGGGGGCCCGCGCGAGCACCAGCTCGCGGTAGGCAGGTAGGGCAACGACCACCTCAACTGCCCTGACGACCGCCGCCATGCTTTCGAGGTGGTGCCGAGCTATGAAGACCGGCGTCGTCGCGAACAGATGAGGGCATTGCTCCGCGATCAACGGATACAACCCGGCCGTCTCGACATCCGTTTCAAACTGGCGCTTCAGCTCCTCGGCGTCCAGGGTGATGCAGAAGCAGTCGCGGTTGAGCGAGTCGAGAGGTGTTTGACTTGTGGGTTCTGACATCGGTGCCCGACCTGGAGCCGTTAAAGTGGTGTGGCTCTACATCGCCTCGCTCGCCCCGTCCATACTACCTGGATGCACTTGAAAGAATCCGGTTGCCACGCCGTTCCGGACCCGCCTCGTCCGTGGGAGAATCCGCAGCCGACTCGTCGCGCCTGCGAATGAGGCAGATTAGCCATCGTGTGGCGGAAAGCGCCGCGCGGCGGCACGTAAGCGAGATAGCCACCGAGTCGTTGATCCGAGCCGGGGAGAACGGGCACGAGAACTGCAGGCCGCCTGAGCATGCAATCAAAATCCGGTTACGACATCATGCCGCTCTTCGAAGAGGGTCATGAGAATCCGGAGAGCGTGTCAAAAGTCCAGACGGCCTACTTTGCCGCCGGATGCTTCTGGGGCGTTGAGGACCAATTGCAGAAGATCCCCGGCGTCATCGACGCGGTCAGCGGCTACCAGGGCGGACGCACCGTCGATCCGACGTACCACACCGTCTGCGGTGGCAAGACCGGTCACGCGGAGACGGTGCGGGTGACGTTCGATCCCTCACGTGTCACCTACGCGCAGCTGCTCGAGTGGTTCTTCAACCGCTACGGCGCCGCTCCGACCAACGGGGCGCGGCCGGACACCGAGAGCCAGTATCGGAAGGCGGTCTTTGCGGTCGACGACGCGCAGCTCGTCCAAGCCAAGGCGTTCCTTGAGAAACGCTTCGAGGGTCGGGAGATCGCCACCCAAGTGACGATGGGCGGAACGTTCTACGAAGCCGAGGAACATCATCAGAACTACCACGCCAAGAAAGCCCTATAATGACACCAACCCGAAGAGACATTTGTTTATCAGTGGCTGGCGCCACGCTCGGAGCCGCGTGCAAAAGCACCGGCAATGGCGGCAATTCCACTCCAGCAGCCACCGCCCAGCTCGGTGCTGAACCTGCAAGGCCGCTCGCGTCGAACGTCCCTCCGGATGCCGGCAAGCTCACGAACACGATTCCCCTTCGCAAGCTTGGAAAAACGGGTGTGGACGTATCAATGCTCGGATTAGGAGGGGCTCACATCGGTAAGGATTTGACGGAGCCGGAGAGCATCGCGCTGATGCGGGACGCCATCGACAACGGCATTACGTTTTTAGACAATTGCTGGGACTACAACGAGGGCAAGAGCGAAGAGCGCATGGGGAAGGCCCTGCAAGACGGCTATCGACGCAAGGTTTTCCTCATGACCAAACTGGACGGGCGAACCAAGCAGGCGGCTTCCGCTCAGTTGGAGCAATCGCTGAAGCGGCTGCAAACAGACACGATTGATCTTGTGCAGATCCACGAGGTGATCCGCAAGGATGATCCCATGCGCTGTTTTGCAAAAGGCGGCATCATCGAAGCGCTGGTTGAGGCAAAAAAGGCGGGTAAATTGCGCTTCATCGGCTTTACGGGTCACAAGGATCCGGACATCCATCTAGCGATGGTGGCGCTCGCGAAGGAGCATGAGTTTCAGTTTGACACGGTACAAATGCCGCTCAATGTCATGGACGCGCACTACAAGAGCTTTGAGCACAAGGTGCTGCCTCTTCTAATTGAGCGCGGAATAGCGGTGCTCGGGATGAAATCGATGGGCTCTGGGGACATTCTCGCGAGCGGTGTTGTTTCAGCGGAAGAGTGCCTGCGCTACGCCTTAAGCCTGCCCACGTCTGTCGTGATAACGGGGATTGATAAGCCGGAAGTGCTCGTTCAAGATTTAAAGATAGCGCGCACTTTTAAGCCGCTGACTCAAAAGGAGCGGGAAGATTTACTGGCTCGCACGGAAAATGCCGCTAAAAACGGCAAGCACGAGCTCTTCAAAACTGCCTCGAAGTACGACGGCACGGTCAAGAATCCGCACTGGCTAGAAGGTGCAGAACTCTAGCACTTCGGCCCGGAGCTTGCAGCGACTCTAGCATGACAAATTCGAAAAGAGTGAACCATGGCCGCTAGAAACCTCGCGACAACCCTGCTGGTAACGGGCGCCACACTGGGTGGGGCTATGGCGCTACTCGTAACGCGTAAGCAGCGTCAGCGTCCCAATCGAACAGCTGCCATGGATCATCCTCTGAGCCCCCCATCGGCACGCCACGGACAGGTGGATTCTGTTCCGCCCGAATCAGGGCGCCACGTGGTGCGCCGCTCTGAGGGGCTTCCCCGGGCTGAATTCCACGGCGCCGCGCTCCGGAATGACACGGTGGGGCAAGCGGGTACCGATCGACCAGAGATGCTGGGGTTAGTGCGAGACCACGTGACGGCTCGCCCGCATCCGCATCTCCACAAACCTACTTCGGGAGATGATTTCGACGCCTTTAGTGCGGATCAATTTGGTGTTGCCTTCCTTTCGCGAGCGACGGAAAGCGGATCGGACGAGCTCGATGATGAGGACTATGCAGGGCTCACGGAGGTCGCCAATCCAGACGAATCCCTAATTAGCGAGGCCTCCATTCAAGCCGCAAATTTTCCCAGCGAAGCCGAAATTTCACGAGAAAATCCGTTTGCTGATGACCGCTGGATGGATCACGACGTGGAGGAAGAAGAAGATTCGATGGACGATTTGCCGCCTGTTTCCCGTCGGTAACAATCTCCGCCTATGGACCGAAGCTTGCACTTCCATCACCCATGAATACGGAAGTCCAAAAACTTGAAACCTACGGTTTAAAGGGTGTGAATCGATTAGCCTTGCATACGGGGATTCGCACGGGAGCCGAACGGCGTGCCAAAGTATTGGGCTTCGTCAGTTTGGGAGTCGGCGTGGTAGCGCTGTTCGCTCCCTCTGCGGTAGCGAAGTTAATCGGTGCCCCAGATACTTCGAAATCCCGTCTCGTTCTCCGATTAATGGGCCTACGGGAGGCCGCGAGCGGTGCTGGCCTGTTGATCCACCCGGACTCCGCTGGCTGGCTTTGGAGCCGTGTAGCCGGCGATGTGATGAACCTCGGCCTGTTGGGTGGATCGTTCACCTCCGTCCGGGTCAAGCGTGGTCGGCTAGCGGTTGCAGCCGGCGCCGTCTTAGGGGCCACGGCGGTAGATACCATCAGTGCGGCCCGAGTGAGCCACGGCCCCATGCACAAGCTCGCGGCGCCAATTCACGTGGTTAAAAGCATCACCATCAAAAAGTCCCCCACTGAAATTTATGCTTTCTGGAGAGATCTGGAGAACCTTCCACGTTTCATGCAACACTTAGAGTCCGTTAAAGTCACTAACGGTACTTCCACCTGGCGCGCGAAAGCTCCCGCAGGCATGTCGATCGAGTGGAAGGCAGAAATCACGCTCGATGAACCGGGCGAAAGCATCGGTTGGAGATCCATAGAAGGAGCTTCGGTTCCCAATCGGGGGGTGGTTCGCTTCGCTCCAGCCCCCGGTGGCCGCGGCACCCAGGTTCTCGTGGAATTAAAGTACGACGCACCGGGAGGGGCGCTAGGGGCAGCGATAGCCAAGCTATTCGGAGAGGAGCCCTCGCAGCAGATCTCCGGAGATTTGCGCAGATTGAAGCAAGTGATGGAAACAGGCGAGGTGATGCAGTCCGACGCCAGCATTCACAAGGGATTGCATGCCGCACGCCCCGCCTCAGAAGGCGAACGCGCCGAAAAACTGAAGGGAGACATCAAATGAAAGCCAATTGTTGGATGGGAAAGAAAAAGCTACGAGTCGAAGAGGTACCGGATCCGAAAATCCTTAGTCAGCGGGATGCGATTGTTCGTGTTACCAGCACGGCGATCTGCGGTTCTGATCTCCACCTTTATAATGGCTTTATGCCCACGATGGAGCGAGGCGATATTCTCGGTCACGAATTCATGGGTGAGGTCGTGGAAGTCGGGGCTGGAGTTTCCAACCTTAAGATCGGTGATCGTGTTGTGGTGCCGTTTACCATTTCGTGCGGCCATTGCGGCGCTTGCGAAGCGGGGAGCTACTCCTTGTGCGAGAACTCAAACCCCAATGCTGGGATGGCCGAGAAGATGTGGGGGCATTCTTCGTGCGGAATGTTCGGTTATTCGCACCTGACGGGGGGCTTTGCTGGTGGCCAAGCGGAATATGTAAGAGTCCCCTTCGCTGACGTAGGGCCTTTAAAGGTACCGGCGCACCTTTCGGATGATCAGGTGTTGTTCCTTTCGGACATTCTTCCCACCGGCTACATGGGGGCTGAAATGTGCGATATTCGGCCGGGCCAAGTGATAGCGGTATGGGGTGCAGGGCCGGTCGGGCAATTTGCGATCGCCAGCGCGCGGATGTTGGGCGCCGAAAGGATCGTGGCCATTGATCGCTACCCGTATCGGCTACAAATGGCGGCAGAAAAAGCGGGAGCCACCGACACCATCAACTATGAATCGGAAAACGTGTACGAGAAGTTGATGGAGTTAACAGGAGGCCGTGGCCCAGATGCCTGCATTGACGCTGTGGGGCTGGAAGCGCATTCGCCTGGGCCCATGTATGCGGTGGATCGGACGAAGCAGGCGTTGATGTTAGAGAGCGATAGGCCGTTGGCTCTTCGCGAAGCCATTCGGTGTTGTCGAAATGGCGGCACGATTTCGATCATTGGCATCTACGGGGGATTTGTCGATCACTTTCCGCTCGGGTCCGTGGTGAATCGCTCGCTCACGATCAAGGCGGGTCAATGCCATGTGCAGCGTTATATGAAGCCCTTGCTTGAACGTATTGAGCGCGGGGAGATCGATCCAAGCTTCGTCATCACGCACCGGTTGCCACTTGAAGAAGCACCGCGAGGATTCGAGCTCTTTTCCGAAAAGTTGGAAAACTGCGAAAAAGTGGTGCTGAAGGCGGCTTAAGGAAACCAGTGGTGGCGCCGGAGGAAATTGAGGAACGCCCACCGAGGGGCACCAAGAGCCAATTCAGAACTTGTTGAGCGAGGGCCGATCACGCCGCACCCGGAAGTCTGGAGCTTTGATCGCGCCGGCCACCCGAGCGGCGCTCAACGGGTCTGAATAGTGGAGCACATCCGTAAGGCTGACCCCAAACAGCTTCGATTCCTCAGCATCATTCGATTCCTCAGCATCACAGGTCACCGTCGAAGAGCTCATGTCCTCGCCACAAACCGCGGGGCCTACCGATGTCCCCGCAACATCGCTGCACAACCTGAGCTTACCCCCTGCTTCTGAACTTGGTCCTGACGTGGCGGGCGTGTTTGTGGCTCCGGCGGACGGAAGTCCCGTGTGACGGAATGAGCTCAACTTTGTGGTCGCAGTAGCCATGGGGATCGCCTGCAGGGAGCAATACACGTGCCATCGCTGTCGATTTGGCAAACGCAACACCGAGCCCAAAACAAGAGCCCTTGAGTGAAAGGCACTTTGCTTCTTCACTAACACGCACGCAACTACTGCGTCGCCTTTGGACGAACTATGCTGGCATCCCCTCGCGCAAGCTTTTGCGTTCCTAGAGCACCCGGCTCGTGCCCCCGCGGTCTTACGGCGTCCCGCGTGGCGGGCAGACGCGAAGGCCCTTCTCGGTGATCTCCACTTCGTGGATGGCGAGATCATGCTTGCTTGCTCGCGCCTTGATGATGCCAATACTGCGCCTCGTCTTGTTCTTAATGTCCGTCGACAAAAGCACGATATTGTCGGACATATAGGAGAACGGCCCGCCGCTGAACCAGGACTCCGGCGTCGCCGCGGTTTCGAACATAAGAATGCTGGTGACACCCTTGACGGTGAAATGCTGGACAAGGGCATACAGATAGTCGTGCAGACGCTGTGGGTCGCTGGCGGCGGTGATGAGATCACCGATCGCGTCGATAACAACGCGACGCATCCCTGTCTGTTGGATCTGCTGGAAGAGGCTGACGATGATTCTGTCGACCTGGAGCTCGACGGGCGAAGCGTACATCAGATGCAGCCCGCGCCGCTTCGCATCCTCCACGTCTGCACCGAGGCTCCGCAGACACCGAGCGAGCTGCATCGGGTTTTCCTGGAAGTTGGCATACAGGCACGGTTCGCCGCGCTGCACACCGTCGAGCACGAACTGGAGGCCTGCGGTTGTTTTGCCAGCTCCCGTTGGGCCGGCGAGGACCGTCGTGCTCCCGCGCCAGAGCCCGCCGCCCATGAGGCCATCCAACCCTTCGATACCCGTCGGGGTCCTCTCCTCGACGATGGTGTAGCTCTCGGGGATCTGCGGGCTAACGAGCCGTGGAAAGATTTCGAGGCCGCCCGCTCCGATGCGGAAGGCATGCAGCCCCTCAAGGTACCCGCTGCCTCGCAGCTTGAGCACGCGTAAGAAGCGCTCGTCGCGCGTGCTGAGCGGGTTTCGCATGAACTGGAGAATGCCATCGGCCACGGTAAACTCGGGCAAGCGCTGCGCGTCGTCGTCGGTGTACTCGCCGACGAGGAACACCGTGGTCTGGTAGGCAGTGAGCAAGCCAGTGAGTTCGTACAGGACGTGGCGCAGCTCGGCGGTCGACCGCGAGATGTCGTGCAACGCCTTGAAGGAATCGATAACGATGATCTTCGGTGCCGACGTCTCGATCGCCTGCTCTACGCACGTCAGCAGCGCGCGGATGCCGCCATCGACGAGCTGGGGACCGATGTCTTCGTAGATGACGGACTTGCCGATCTTACTCTCGTCGAAGAAAGCAAAACGCTGGAGGTACGTCACCATCTTGGTGAGCGGCTCGGAGAGCGTCGTGAGGTAGAGAATAGGCCGATCGTCGCTCGCGTTCCGGAACACGAGCTGTTCGGCGAAAATGCTTTTGCCGGTCCCAGGCTGACCCATCACGATGTTGATCGAGTTCTTTGGGAAGCCTCCGCTGAGGATCTCGTCGGCCTGCGGGTTGCCCGTACTGACTCGCGTCATGAGTTATTCATATCCTGTTGAGGAAGCGCGCTCCCTCGCTCTTTCGTATCGATCAACCGGCGCACGGCCGCGATCAGGCTAGTTTTCTCGAGCGGTTTCTCGAGGAAGGCGTCCGCGCCCGACTGCCGCGCACGCTCGTGTGCCGCCAGCATGCTGATGACGAGGATCGGCACGCGCTCGGTAACGGTATCCCCTTTGAGCGATCGGCACAGCGCGAGGCCGTCGAGCCGCGGGACCAGGATTTCGGTGATCACTGCGGAGGGAGCGGAGCTTCGCACGCGATCGAGCGCGGAATAACCGTCGTCGACAAACTCCACGACGTACGCTTCGCCGAGAAACTGCCGCACGAGCCGACGAACATGCGGATCTCGGTCCACAACGAGCACCGTCTCCCTCGCGCCTCCCTTTTCGTCACGCGGAACCCCTACCGGTGCCGTTTGAACGATGGCGACTCCCAGGTCATCGAGCTCCACCGACAGCGTCGAGCCGCACGTGCACGTCCGCAGCTCGACGACCACGCCGCGTTGTGGTAAGTGCATCCGCCCGCAGGGCAGAAGGTCAAGCCATTGCTTGAGTGAGAATTGTTGACCGCAACTGCATTCCTTGACCATTTCGAGGCGCTGAACGGTCTTCGACTGTTCAGCGGCAGACGTGAGCGCACTTAGAACTTCATGGAGTGCGGCGGGGTCGAATGGTTTGCAGAAGAAGGCGTCGCACCCTGCAGCGCGCGCCTCCTCGAACTTCGACTTTCCATGCCCGGTCATCACGATGACGAGGCACCTGCTCGTGCGAGGATCTTCTTTGATGAGGCGAGTCGCGTCGATACCATTAAGAACGGGCAGCCCGACGTCGATTAGCACCGCGTCAGGTTGGAGGCGGAGTGCCGCTTCGACACCGCGCTTGCCGTCGCACTCACCGGCCGTGCGGTACCCCATGCTCGCGAGCGCATCCATGAACAGGAAACGTGTGTCCTCGTCGTCTTCCACCACGAGGACGAGGGCGCCCAGTGCTGCGTGTTCGAGCGGGTCGGGGGCAAAAGAGGCGGAAGGTGGTGGGCAGTGCATGGGGCCGGGAACGCCCACGCGTTCGGCAGGTATTCCGATAACGTGCACATTCCGCGCCGTTCGGAAAACGGGGGGAATGGTAAATGTTTGTGTTCGGGTCGGCGACCATCTCGCCTCAGGTGAGGCATATTTGCTATGGCGCGATTCACCGTGCCTACCGCGACTCAGGTTCAAGTGGACCGTGAACAAAGATGCCAGCGTTCGCCGGTGCCTTTGAAAACCCTTGAAAAACAAGATAGCGCGACCCGTTGATCCACATGACCCGGTTGGGTGTGTCTGCACTTTCGTGGATTTCCTGCACGTCCAACGGCGCGTCAATCACCGCAGAAGTGCGCGCAATTCTGAGCGGCGTGGCCTTCGGTTCCTCGGCAGTGAAAGCCACCAGCTCATCGCCGATCGGGAAATAAGATTGCACGGCGGAGGCGAACTTCTTGCGTTCGCTGCAGTCTGGCCGCGCCACCCAACCCTCATGCAAACCGGCGTCGGAGAGCTGAAGCCAGAACACGCGTTTGCCCGCATCCGAAAAGTGACCGCTGAATGCATCAACATGCGGATTGCTCAACACGCAATCGCCCTCCGAACCATCGTTGCGCTGAACGTGAGCCACAGCAGAGGCGCCCGCCTCTCGCGCGAGGTGGAAGGTGTGGGCCTGGTCGATGGCTACCTGGATCTTTTCCAAATCCCGACCCACGAGGATTGTGGATGCAGGGTTGCTGACGTCCGTCAGTAACTTTAAGGAAACGGTCTTTTCGCCGGGCAAGCGCTCAAGGAAAAACACTCCTTCGTTCTTTTCCGGCAGGAACTCGTCGTGCACCCCAAGCCGCGCATAATCAGTAACATTCGTTGCGATCACACGTCGTGTCGCGGTGTCTAGCTCTAACAGCGAAAGGTCACTGCCGCCTTCTGGAGTTGCCGATGCCCCATCGAGAAAATACAGCCCCAGATCGTCGTAGGTGGGCAGCCAGAGGCGAGCGTGAGCCGCCAGAAGCTTGGGTTGCGTGGTACCAAGCTGCGCTACTTCAAGACCGAGAATGTCGCTCGTGGGGGCTCGGTCGGCTCCTTTCACTCCGGGGCGAGCAAGAAAAAGCCAGTGGCCGTTCTTTGAAAAAACGGCTTGCTGCTGGAAGCTCACTAGGCTGCCAGGCGCATTCGAGAGCGCCCCAAGATCCACCAGAGCTTCGTTGCCCGTCTGCAAAATACCAACCGAGATACGATAATCTTTGGCTGTGCGGCGCTCGACCCCGAACTGCAGGGTGAGTTCCACGCTGGGATCAGTGCGACAAATCACGGCCGCCGAGCGGTGGTGCCCCATGCAGGAAACACCGTGGCTTGAAGTTAACCTCTGGGCGTCCGCCCACCCGGGCCGCCACCCGTAGATTTCCCCCTCGTAGAAGGTGTCTAAGGTCGCGCTGGTTTCCGTGTAGAAGATGAGCGTGTCGCCATCGAAGCGATGAACCCATGGGTGATATTCCGTCGAGCCGACTTGCCCCGTCCACAACTTCGACGAAAGACGCCGACACATCGCGGACGTCCCGTCGCAAGCGACATCATAGCCCGCCACAGCTTGGGTCATGTTGAGCACCCACAGCTCGGTGCCGGTGGCTTCCGTTTTGTAAAAGGCGCACCAGCGATCGGTGGTTGCATCCTCCTCATGGCTGCAGGAATCGTGTCCACCCGGGCCCACTGGCACAAAGCCGCTAGCGAGTAGGCGATGTGTGCCAGCAAGCGGCGTGGGCTTGCTGGTTCCCCTTGAGTTGCCGCATCCGAGAGCTGCCACCCCTGCGGCGATCAGGAAGCATGAAACCCAGCGTTGCACGAGGGAGCCTGTCGGTTGTCTCGGCATGGCCGGCACCCTAGCATATCGCGCCGCTCTTGCGGGCGGCCCGCTTTGGCAGTTCCATTGTCTTGTGCTCGTCACTCATCTCGCCCACGCTGAGCGCAGTCCCGATCAACGGACTGATGAGATTCCGCGGTGCTGGGCACGACGACCGCGATGCTGGCACCAACCCTGCGGATGCTCGTTCAGGCCAAGAAGCTGAAGAAGCTGGGTGCAGGACGGGGAACCCGCTACTTCCCCCAATGACTGCGCATCTGGTGCAGGGCTAGCCGGCGCGCTATGGTTGCTTATCACCATGCAGGCTTTCACCGCAAGACCGCCACCGCTGGTAGCCGACGACGACGGTGTCATCCGTATCTCCGGAACTCGTGTACAGCTTGAGACCATCGTCCTGGCGTTCGACGCGAGTTCGACCGCCGAAGAGATTACGCAACAGTATACGTCGGTCGAACTCGCCGACGTGTATGCCGTGATTTCTTATCTGCTCAGCAACGAAGCCGCGGTGCGGGATTACGTTGCGACGAGGGTGGATTCAGCCCAAGCCCTGCGCACCGTGATCGAGGGCAGTATGCGAATGACGGTATTCGCCAGCGCCTGCTCGCGAGACGGCAGCAGGCCAGCGGCATGTGATGCGGCTGCTCGCGGACGAGAACTTCAACGGGGACATCTTGCGCGGCCTTCGGCGACGAATGCCGGCGATCGATGCGCCGCGGATCCAAGACGCGTGGCAGCGTGTCCGAGCAGGGCAGCATCACGCCGGGGTAGCGGCCGTCTTGCAGCAAGCCGCCATCGGCGCAGTCGTGGCAGATCTCGAGCTCCGGACCGAAGCGTTCGTCGCGCGCGGGGCACAGCCGCTCGGAGTGCCGGGGCACACTGGATTGTCGCTCCTTCGCGATCCTGGCGGCGCGCTGGTCGCGCTCGCGTCGAGTCCGGAGAAATGGGGTGTGCATCGGAGGTCGAAGTCGTGTGGCATCAGCTCCACACAAACAACGTCGCTCTTGCAATGACGACCTACTGCGAGCTCTTCGGTTGGCAGCCGAAAGAGGTCACGCAGGTCGATGCGTTCGGGCCTGATCATCCGTTCGCGTGGACCGCGGGTGAAGAGAGCGTGGGCGCAATGTCGGTCTCATGCAGAGCGCGCCCGGATAGGAACCAGCCCGATGGTCAGCCAAGTCAGCGGTAGATTTCTCGGCGGTGCGCGACTCTCACGACGGTGATGCGCTTCTGTTTGTCGTCGATCTCATACAACACACGGTAGTCTCCATGCCGGATCCGGTACTTGCTCGCGCCGCTCAGCTTTTCGGCCCCGTGCGAGCGTGGATCCGAGGCCAGCGCCTGGATCTTCTGCACCACGTGTTGGCAGTCGTCCTTCGGAAGCGCCGCGATCTCCTTAGCTGCCGACTTCCGGACCTCGATGCTATAGTTTGCCACGCTTACGCAGATCCTTGAGCACTTGCTCGAACGGCAGCGTGGGCTCCTTCGCTCGGTCGCTGAACGCCTTCAAATCATCGGCATCTTCGTTGAGACTCCGTCGGATCGCATCGTTGACGAGATCCGACACGGAGCGTTCGGCCTCTATGGCTTTCAGTCGCAGTGCCCGATGGATCTCGGGTTCGAAATAGACGGTTGCGCGCTTTGCAAGTCCCATGACCTTGAACAGTAGCGCTACAACGTTAGAACGTCAAGACGTCACAAAAAAGAGCGCCCTAACGACTAGTCTTGCAGGGTGCTCAGCTCGCTCCGGCGGCTGCTGAACGCCAAGTCGCTAGGCAGCCGAATGATGCCCGGACTGGCGATGCTCAACACGCCTGGTCTAAGCCTAGCCGCCAGGTGCTCACCCCTAAATCGCAAGGCGGGATATCGCGTTTTTAGGCTAACCCCCCATGTTGCTTTTAGAAGTTCTTGACCGAGGTGGTAGGTGCTGGCTTCTGGACCAAAAGACAATCGAACGGAAAAATGGGGCAGGCAGGGCCGGAGGAAAGAACCCACCCCCAATTCAGTATTGTACGTCCCTCAGCCGCTTCACAACCCACATAGGGGGAGTCCAGGCGAGCCCGTCGAGCGGGGCCGACAAATCCCTGCCAGGTGCCTGTTCCAGAGTTTCAATAACTCAAGCCCTGTAAAGGGGTCGCACAACATATCGGGGTTAAGGCAATGCGCGTCGCACATGCACCCCTGCACGCACTGCCCAACGCTGTTGATTGGCGCCGTTACAGGGTCGCCCAGTGGAAAACACGCATCCATCGCACCGCACGCTAAGTAGCCTCCTGCCTGACAGATTCTCGTGCACTGACGAACGCCCAACGCGTCCCCGGAGCAGATGCCGGCGCACTCATTATCAGAAACGCACGGCGCTCCCGTGGGGCCACTCCCCAAAGCCTGTTGAGTGGTGCACAGTCCAGACCCAGGGTCACATCTACCCGTATGACAATCTGAGTCTCTATTGCAAAACGGAAAACACAGTGAAAGTCCCGTCAGGGCCCCCGTCCTACAAACCGAAGTGCCACAATGGAAGCCCGGTTGGGTCGGGCAACGAGGCAAACAAAGCTTTGTGTTGCCTACCTGTTCACATGCCGCTTCGGCTCCGCAGACCGTCGAGTCATTGGAACAGTCCTTCGTACAGTAAGCACCTGAGGATTTGCCCCCATCAACACCAACTGCCAGGCAGGCCCTTGGCGCCTCGCACGTTCTTGAGGGATGACAGGTATCTCCGATCATCAAAGGGCCCCCCGGTACCACGCCCTGGTTTGGGGGGGCCTGCGGTGGGTTGCCTCCCGTTTGAATGGGTCCCGAACTCGGCTGTGGTCCTGAAACCGGCTGTGCAGTCAACGAGTTGGGTGGGGTTGACGCGGATGCTGTCGCCGAAGGCGCCACCACCGAGGGGGATGCAGGAGGGTGCGTATCTTCAACGCGGCCACTGCAGCCCCACGCAAGACCAATGCACAGGAAGGAGCCCGCAAATCGTTTGCCGTGATTCAAAGTGACGAGAGGTGTGAGCATTTACGTCACCGGTTCGTTCTTATCATAGCGTTAACTTAAACAAAGGCTAGGACGCAGTCGATGAGGTTAGCGGACGGCGCCCGCTATATCCAAGCCCAAGCGAACTAGCCGCACGATCGTGGAAAATTACGCGGTATCCGCGCCCAGGCAGAGACTCTATAGCGACGGGCATGATGGTTTCGCAACCTCACGAAATCCTGGGATTTCAGATGGATCCCGACTGCGCTCAGCAACGCCACTTTTTCTCCGCTCGATCAGGACCTAGATGGCCTGCTCTTGCCTTCCGACCCGCTTTGGCAGTTCCATTGTCCTATGCCGAGGAATGAGTTCATACGGCAGGCGAAGTTTCTACTCGGCCTGCTAGCGATCGCATGCGGCGGCGCTGTTGCGAAGGACCACACGCAAGCAGCTGCAGCAGGTGGATCGGCCGCGTCGATGCAAGAACCGACAATGACGGAACTGCTTGATGACGTCGATCACGCGGGCAGCGGCTACCCACAGGTCCCGGCCGGCTCTTCTGGATTCTTTTGGCGCGGTGGTCTCGCCAACTGGTTCGTTACCCCAGCCGAGGGACGTCAAAGCGACGCCAAAGCCGACGAGACGGGTACGTCCACAGGACAAGAAGCTGGCAAGGCGTACCATGTCAGCGGCGACGGGCAGAGCCTCGGTGTCGATCTTTGGGTCGAACTGGATCATCCGAGCAGACGGCCCGTTGATCTGAGCGCCTACTCGGGCATCAGCTTCAGAGCGCGTCTGATCGGCGCGGCCAGCTCACTCGCCGTGGCCTTCAGTGCGAACGGTCAGTATTTCGCCCGCGGAGCTTTCGCGCCCGCAGTGACCACTTCTGGCGAATGGCAAACGATCACACTCCCTTTCGCGAACGTCGTAGACCTCGATTCATCGGCCATCAGCAGCATTGATTTCATCGTCACAAGCGGCGGCGCCCCATTTGATCTGTGGGTGGACGACCTCGCCCTGCGTTGCAGGGGCAAGTGTCCATAGGGGGCTAAATCTATAAGTTTGTCGGCCAACTTTTCTGGCACAAACGGATGCGTGCCGGCGCTTCTTGCCGGCTCAACTCAAGACTTTACAGCCTCCAACGCTTCAACGTCCGCCAAGTCTTGAAGCCGACCGACGGCCAACAAAAGCCGTTCGCCGTGGTCGGTCGAACCCGGAGGCCCATGTCCTTGGTCCTATCACCGCCTGTCCACTATCGAAAACTCGAACTTCCAGTCGGCGTTCGCTCGCCCGCAGACAGTAGCACGGTTCCTGAACCTGACCCCGTTGGATCTTAGTTGTGCCGGGTAGCGCGGCGGCAAAACCCGGCGCGAAGGCGTTGATGGCTACGAGAAAGCTGGCCGCGCGTCTTGCCAACACGTACGTTATCACGTACATTCATACGATGAAGGTCGCAACCACCATCACCACCATCACCACCATCACGGTCAGCCAGGCTCGTGCGAACCTCTTCAAGCTGCTCGATCAGGCAGCTTCCTCGCACGAGCCCATCCGGATCACGGGTCGCCGGAACGACGGCGTTCTCATATCAGAGGAGGACTTTCGGGCCATACAGGAGACGCTTTATCTGCTGGGCGTGCCTGGCATGAGGGAATCCCTGACGCAGGCAAAGAAGGCTCCGCTTCGCTCCTATTCGCGGAAGCGCCCTTGGTGAGCTGGTCGCTCTTTTTCAGCAAGCAGGCCGAAAAGGACGCGATCAAGGTACGGCGTGCCGGCCTCCGGGAAAAAGCCGACCATTTGCTCGACCTCTTGGAGCAGGATCCGTTCACGGCTCCACCGCCTTACGAGAAGCTCGTTGGCGATCTGGCGGGATTTTTTTCGCGGCGAATCAACATTCAGCACCGCCTCGTGTATCGGGTCGACAAGGCGGCCAAGCGGGTCTTCATCGAACGGATGTGGACGCACTATGAATGAAATCCCGCGAACCTCCTGGCCGAGGGTCAGCCGTGATCCCTCTTGGTTGATTTGGGTCCGGTCCAATTTGCCGGCAGCTTGCAGGCCTTCAGCACGGCCGACACGTAGCGGTCGCTCACGCTAATGGTACCGCCCTCGGCGCCGCTGATCATGGGCTGGCTCTTCTTGAGAGACTTTGCTAGCTCGGCTTGGGTAAGCCCAGCGTGTTCACGAGCCGCCTTCAGCGTCGCGCCATATCGTCATGCGCAACAAGCTAATAACAGCAAATACACGCGCGTCAACTCCGTCAGCCATCCGTCACGAGCCCCAAGAGCTCGCTCGCTCGCTCCCCAGGTACCTCAGCAACCATCGGGAAAGGCCCATCTTGGGGCCCGGCTTCACGCTCCGTGATTGTTGTGTTACAACAATTGCTGTGAATCTCGAATGGGATGCCAAGAAAGCGGCGGCCAACAAGCGAAAGCATGGGGTCAGTGCTACTTGCGCAACGAGTCGCCCGCTGACGAGGACCGACTCATCCTCATCGCCTTGTCGTCAAAACCGCGCCTGTTGTTTGTCGTTCACGCCGAGGTGGGTCGTGATGCCATCCGCATCGTGAGCGCCCGACGAGCCAGCCCCGCACAGAGGAAGATCTACAATGCATTGGACTGACGAACCCATCGATCTGAAAGTGTGGAAGCGCGTTCCGGGCAATCCATTCGCGGACTACGACCCGGCTGACGGCATTGCACTTTGTTCGCTGTGGGAAATGCCTTCGTGTGCCGTAGGTAAGTTCGTACGTCGTGGCCGTCCTCCGGGGAAACCAACCGCCGTGCGAAGCATTCGACTCCCCGTGGAAACCTGGAAGCGTCTGGAGGCTCAAGCAAACGCGGAAAACACGACAATCAACGCGTTCATCGCGAAACGCGTCGGCTGAGTTTGCAATCCACGGGTGCCAGGCATTATAAATTCCCGCCGGGTCTTGCTGGCGAATCGAAATCATGCGCGGAGCGGCATTTTGTCGCCACTGAAGAGTGGCGCGCTGTGCCATCAGATCGCCAAGCGTCATCGACATCGTGCCTCACGGGACCGAGAAAAATGGTGTGCGTGTCGATTTGGCGTCACGGGCAGACTGCCCGCTGCCTACTCACTCCAAACGTCGCCTTCCTGATATCGCCCAGCACGGCGTGACGCAGGATCGCCCACAAAGGAAATCAACAAATGCACTCAAATCAACGCCGTAAGAGCATCTTCGCTATCGCTTTGGCGGGCCTTGCCGCGGGTGCAGCAGGGTGCGCCGCTGCGACCCCGCCCGCCGAAACGGTCACGGAGCCGAGCGCAGACAAGCATGCTTGCGGGGGCGAGCCCGGTGAAAAACATGCTTGCGGGAGCGAGATGAAGAAGACAAATAAGCCAGCGGACCAAGCAGCCCCAGCGCCAACGGACACTGCCACTGAGCACGACATGAGCAAGATGCCCGCGAAATAAAAGGACCAGGCGCCCGCTACGGAGCGCCTAAACCAAAGGCCTAAATTCCAACAACGAGCCCACCCGATGTATACAAGACGTCAGCTTATCACCACTGGTTCTGCCGCAGCGGGAGCAGCGGCTTTGATTTCCAAGGTTTCGTCGGCCGGTGCCGCACAGGCTAGCGGCGCCGTACGCGGCTGGGAACAGTCCTACAGCGGTGCCTCCTCGTCGAGCCCGGCGTTAGCTCCCGGCCAGCCTGGGCGCGACTATCAGCCAACGATCACTCCGGGAGGGGCGACGTTGCCCTGGCGCGTTGTTGATGGCGTCAAGGTGTACCATCTCGTAGCCGAAGAGCTGATGCACGAGTTCGCACCTGGGCTCAAGGCTAAGTGCTGGGGTTACAGTGGTCATGTGCACGGGCCCACAATTGAGGCCGTGGAGGGCGATCACGTTCGCATCTACGTGACCAATAAGCTGCCTGCCTCAACCTCGGTGCATTGGCATGGTGTGTACTTGCCTAATGGCATGGATGGGGTGGGAGGCCTTAACCAGAAGGCCATTCAGCCGGGAGAGACATTTCTCTACGAGTTCACGCTTCGCCAACACGGCACGCTCATGTATCACGCGCATCACGACGAAATGACGCAGATGGCTCTAGGGATGCTGGGCATGTTCGTGATTCATCCACGAAACCCGTCCCCCGCTTATCGCGTGGACAGGGACTTCGTTATTTTGCTCAGCGAATGGAGCATCAAGCCGGGAACGGCACGTCCTGATCCAAACGAAATGATGGAGTTCAACACCCTGACGATGAACGCGAAGGTGTTCCCAGGCACGCCGGCGCTCGTCTGTAAGAAAGGGGACCGTGTGCGCCTGCGTTTCGGAAACTTGAGCGCCATGGATCACCATCCGATCCACCTCCACGGCCACTATTTCAAAGTCGTTGCCACCGACGGTGGTCCGATCCCCTTGGCCGGACAATGGCCGGAGACCACGGTGCTGGTGCCCACCGGCAGCACGCGAGACGTCGAATTCATTGCCGACGCCCCGGGGGATTGGGCAATGCATTGCCACATGACCCATCACGTCATGAACCAGATGGGCCACAACCTCCCCAATATGATCGGCGTCGCTCGCGGGAACCTAGACCAACGGATTCGCCCCCTCCTCCCCGGGTACATGACGATGGGGGAAACTGGCATGGGTGACATGGGGGCAATGAGCATGCCCGTTCCTGAAAACAGTGTTCCTATGCTGGGCGCAGAGGGGCCCTTCGATTACATCACGATGGGGGGCATGTTCACGATAGTAAAAGTGCGCGACGAGCTGACGGGGACTGATGATCCAGGCTGGTACAAGCATCCTCCCGGCACTGTCGCTGACAAGGCTCCACCCGAATCAATGAAACGAGATGGCATTCATGTTGCGGAGGAGCTCACGAAGCCATGAACGTACGTATCTGTGTTGTCCTGTTCTTGGCATCGTTGGCATCCTTGGCGGGTTGCGTTCCGTCGATCGACTACTCGTCGCTGACATCCGCGGTTGAGGCTCGGGAACGACAGGCGGGAAGCCATGTCGGTCCACTCAATAAAAGCGTGCGTGCGCTCCTTGGGCAACCGCTTACAGCCGAAAGCGCAGCTCGAATTGCTGTATTGAACAACCGACGCGCCCAAGCAGCCTTCGCCGAGCTCGGGATCGCTGAAGCCGAAGTGAGGAGTGCTGGCAGGTTGCCCAACCCCACCGCTGAAGCTTCTATTCTGTACCATAAAGACGGTAGGCCCGAGCTTTCGCTTGGCGCCATGCTCGACATCACGGGGCTCATTCTCCTGCCGCTCCGAAGTAACAGCGCCAGGTCACAGCTTGACGCAGCCAAAGCCAGTGCGGTCGGATCGATTCTGGATCTTTCCTTCGGAGCCCGCCGCCTGTTCTACGAGTACCAGGCGGCAATCGAGCTGGTGGAGCTGCGAAGAACGGTTGTTAGAGCTATGGGCGCTTCGAAACACCTAGCCGAGCAGCTGCGCGCCGCTGGCAATATCACCGAGCTGTCGCTGACGACAGAGCAGTCCGCGTATGAGGACTCGCAGATCGCATTTCAAGAGGCCGGAGTTCAGGCGCTGACGGCGCGTGAGGCGCTGAACGCCGCAATGGGCCTTTCTGGCGCAAATCTCGGGTGGAAAGCTCCTCCCCGCTTGCCAGCGCTCCCGAAGGTGGAGGTCCGAGTGGACCGGGCCGAACAGTTGGCCATCGCCAATAGTATCGACCTTGCTGTTCTGAAGTCTCGGTTCTCAGCAGCGGCCCAACGCGCACAGTACGCCCGTGCCACGGGATGGCTACCAGAGCTCAGAGGTGGCGTTGCAGCCGAACGAGGATTTACTTCGCACGGCGATGAGTGGTCTTTCGGACCCGCCGTGGAGCTCGAGGTACCGATATTCTACCAAGGTCAAGGAGAGGTCGGGGCGGCAGTCGGTCAGATGAAGCAAAGCGAAAACCTTTACGCAAGCACGGCGGTACAGATCCGAGCCACGGCCAGGGCTCTTGCGGTTCAGCTGCTCTCTGCACGGGCGGCTGTAACCCGCTACGACTCCCTTGTTCTCCCCCTTAAGCAAAAGGCAGTCGAGGAAACACAGCTTCAGTATAACGGCATGCTGGTCGGCGCGTTCCAGTTACTGCAGGTTAAGCGCCAGGAGGTGGAAGCCGCGAGTCTCCGCACGGTGCAGCTCCGCGAGTATTGGTTAGCGCGAACGGAGCTTGAGCAGCTGTTCGCCGGGAAGCTCGGCAATCGCGGCCTAAATGCCGCTTTCCCCGTAGCCACGGATCGGGGTCAGGATGGCGCGACACCGCATTGAAATGGTGCGATCCGATTGACGCTGACGCGCCGCTGGTGGTAGCCCATAGTCTTGCTTGATCGTCCTCGCATTCCCAAAGGCATCTGGGTGCTCGGTTTCGTCAGCATGCTGATGGACACCTCTTCGGAGATGATTCACAGCCTGCTTCCCGTCTTCATGGTCACGACGCTCGGCATGAGCGTGCTGAATGTTGGGATCGTTGAAGGCCTGGCGGAGGCCACCGCGCTCATCGTTAAGGTCTTTTCAGGCACGCTCAGCGACTACCTTGGCAAGCGAAAGACACTCGCAGCCATTGGTTACGGCCTCGGCGCTCTCACGAAGCCGGTTTTTGCGCTGGCCACCGGAATCGGCTGGGTTCTGTCAGCGCGCCTGGTCGATCGCATGGGCAAGGGGATCCGCGGAGCCCCGCGGGACGCGCTGGTGGCGGATCTTGCGCCACCCGAAATCCGCGGCGCCGCCTACGGACTGCGGCAATCCCTCGACACCGTCGGCGCCTTTGCCGGTCCGATCCTCGCGCTGCTGTTGATGTTTCTTTGGCACAACAATATTCGCGCTGTCTTTTGGGTGGCGGTCATTCCCGGTGTTGCTGCAGTGGCGCTGCTCGTCGCAGGGGTGAGTGAGCCAGACGCCTCTTCCGCACGATCGACGGGAAGAAAAATCCGATGGTCCTCGCTACGAGAGTTTCCCGCGGATTATTGGTGGCTCGTCGCCTTGGGCGGGATCTTTACGCTGGCTCGCTTCAGCGAGGCGTTCCTCGTTCTGCGCGGTCTGCAGGCGGGGCTTCCGGTCGGGCTCGCTCCCGTTGTCCTCATTTTCATGAATCTCATCTATGCGGCCACGGCGTATCCCGCGGGCAAACTGGCCGATTCCATGAGCCGTCCGAAAATTCTCATGCTGGGTATTATCACCTTGTTCACCGCGGATGTGGTGCTCGCACTTTGTCCGGGGCGCCTGTGGTTTCTGGTGGGAATCGCCATCTGGGGCTTGCACATGGGTTTAACGCAAGGGGTGCTAACCGCCATGGTCGCGGACGCGGCGCCAGAGCATCTACGCGGCTCGGCCTTTGGCTTCTTCAATCTTGCCAGTGGCCTCGCGCTCCTCATCGCCAGTGTTCTGGCAGGATGGTTATGGGACCGCTTCGGGGCCGCGTGGACCTTCGGCGCCGGCGCGGCGTTTTGCATCGTCGTGCTCTTGTTGCTTGGGGTGAGATCAATGGCGGCAGCGCAAAAATGAGCATAGAGCCAAGCGGTAGTTAGTTCGGCAACCTCGAACCAATGAACGGGGTGTCACGCTGGTGAGCGGTGGGGCCTAGACGGATAGAGCAGCCTTTTTCGTCTTGAAGTATACGTAATCGCGCGCCAAGTGCTGGGTACTGCTCCTTTCACCCAAATTGTGGTTGGCATTATATACCTTATAGTGTATATCATCAAACTGATATGTGGACCATTCTTGAGTCGCGTGAAGCTCAGGGGGGCTTGCCGCGTGTCCCAATGCAAGTCCGCAAGAAGTACGAGCTATGGAAGGCGATCGTGAGGGTCTCAGGACCGCAAGGGCTTTTGGCTATCAAGGGTTTTAACGACGAGGCTCTTAAGGGGGAATGGGAAGGGCACCGTTCATCGCGATTGAACCTGCAATGGCGGGTCATTTATTGGGCTAAGGGAGAAATTTTCAACGTCACCGTGGAGAGAGTCAGTGCTCATGACTACAAAAGGTAACAAGATGGCAAAGCAAAAAAATTACCTACCAGAGAAACAATACGCCACCGTCTCGCCCGGTGAAGCAGTCCGAATGCTCCGCAATCTTCAGGGGCTGACGCAAGGGGAGCTAGCAAGACTTTCGGGCGTACCCCAGGCAGCGATCTCGGCGATCGAGACTGAAGCTAAGGGGGTTGGAATAGAACGTGCCAAGAAACTAGCGGCGGCGTTGAGTGTGCACCCCGCGGTAGTTGCGTTTCCAGACTGGCACCCGACCGCCCTAAGCAGAACGGGTACCTAGTGCTGCCATGAAGCGGAACCCAGGACGTCACCAGCTGATTGCAACACGGACGACAATGAGGGAAGATGGCTCACGCTATGGTGAAACCAGCCGCCAATTCAAAGCCAGCAGCACGCCCGCCCCGATCACGTCGTGCCGATGACGACACGCCGGCGACCGAGCGCGAGCATCTTTAGCAGAGCGCCGGCTAACGTCAGAAGCCGCCGAGCACCCGTCTCCCCCATCCGCGCGGAGCCATGCGAGCACGGATAAGGGGAGAGACCGGTCGCCGGGCTACGGCCAAGGCAGAGAAGCGCAGCTACAAGCTTTCAGCGGAGCCCGCCGGACGAGAGGGGGCATCAAAGAGAAGCGGGTTCCGACCATCGGTCCGTCTTTCGAAATGTGAGGCGACGTCATGTCGGCAACAACTCCATTTGCTTCGGTGACCGGGTGCAACGACCAGCATGCTCTGCCAGTTGATGAGCGACGCCCCGACATCCTCAAGGCGGAGCGCATGAACAGCGCAAGCTCCGTCGACGTGGGCTCAACAATATCGCCCCCGTCGCGCCACAGCGCTTCAAAGCGACCTCACTCGCCACTCATGAGGTCGCGTTTGAGCCCTGAGAAAATTCTCCGATCACACGGCCGCTCCCTCGACTCAGCGATGCAAGACGACGACCCGCCCACGCAGTGTTCCAATGAGCCCGGCCTTGCCGCCTGCTATGCCGCTGCGGCGCGGCGAGTAGCGGCAGATCTGGTCGGGCGTGCCTGAGGTCGTCGGCGGAGGGCTCAACGGTCTGTTTGGCTGGTGGTGGGCAGATCGCGCCCTCGAACCAATGAATGGGGTGTCACGCTGGTAAGCGCTGGGGCCTAGACGGATAGAGCAGCTTTTATCCCGGCTACCAAGGAGTTTCAACAATGTCCAAAACCAAGCTCATTGCCGTCGCTCAAGACATCGAAAAAGCTGAAAAGGGCGAAGAGGTGCTGCGCCGTGCACGGTTGCTTCTTTCATGAGGCCTCTGGAGGTAGCGTCCCAACTCCTCGAGCCATGACGGGCTCCGGGCGCCGAAACGATGGGAACAGATCCGAACACGCTCGACGGCCTCATGGC
>Ga0163147_10000692_pt1 | contig 52672 bp, 45 predicted proteins | sample OliLakLV19MP6G1_FD_148597 | JGI IMG/M metagenome (GOLD analysis project Ga0163147, IMG submission 148597) | Freshwater microbial mat bacterial communities from Lake Vanda, McMurdo Dry Valleys, Antarctica- Oligotrophic Lake LV.19.MP6.G1 | ecosystem: Environmental > Aquatic > Freshwater > Lake >... | reverse complement strand
CGAGACAGGCCGCGTAGTTTACCAGCAGAAAGGCCAGTTTGCCAAAGGTGAGAACACGATCGCACTCGATCGCGCGCTGATCAACACCACAGGCATGCTGTACTACAAGTTGGAGACTTCTACGGACTCTGCAACGAAGAAGATGATCCAAGCGAAGTAAGAAGGGTAGGGTTTGTCCCCACCTGAGCAAAATAGGGAAAGGTCGGCCTCGCTAAAAGCGAGGCCGACCCTCTCGAAAAGCAATACTTCAACTGTTTTTATCTTTTTGTTCAAAAAGACAGAAAAGGCGGTACGCGAGCCAAAATATTCAACGCCTGCCGCCAAGCATACCAGACAGCGATTTTACAAGATCATACTTTAAAATCGGTTTTTGGGATGGCCTCTCTCCTGTACGAGGAGGGGGGCTTTTTTTATGGGAAAATGTGAAACAGGAAAACCGCAAAACAGGAAAATGTAAAACTGCAAAACCAATGCGCTATCAAAGGCAATGACGACTAATGACGACTAATGACGATCAATGACGATCAATGACGATCAATGACGATCAATGACGATCAATGACGATCAATGACGATCAATGACGATCAATGACGATCAATGACGACTAATGACGATCAATGACGACTAATGACGATCAATGACGACTAATGACGATCAATGACGACTAATGACGATCAATGACGATCAATGACGATCAATGACGATCAATGACGACTAATGACGATCAATGACGATCAATGACGATCAATGACGATCAATGACGATCAATGACGATCAATGACGATCAATGACGATCAATGACGATCAATGACGATCAATGACGATCAATGACGATCAATGACGACTAATGACGATCAATGACGATTAATGACGAATGACTTATCTTCGCGCACTTTTTAATAACATTTAAGGGAGAGCGATCCCGACTGATTGATTATGCGTGACGTTACAGACTTGATAGGGAGGATATTTCTTTCCGCGATTTTTATTTTTGAGGCGGTTGACACCATGTTGTATTTTGGAAAAACAAAGGAGGTCATGACCGACTATGGGCTAACCTGGAATCAGGATTTGTTGCTGTTTGGGGCCATTTTTTTGCTTACGATGGGCGGGCTTATGGTGCTTTTTGGCTATCGTTCTACTCTTGGGGCAATCATGTTGCTCTTGTATTGGGTACCCGTTACACTTATCGTACACGATTTTTGGAATACAGATACCAATTCGGATCTGCGCTACCACAGTATTCTGTTTATGAAAAACTTCGCCATTATCGGAGGACTGCTGATGCTGATAGGAAAGGGGAGCGGACGCTACAGTATACGTAGTTTGTTCGCTACAACACGGGTTGGTTGAGATATTTAGATATTGGGATATCCCAATATCCCAACCTCCTACCTCAGCTTCGCCTTGCGAAGCAATGTAGAAAAATAATGTGGGAAAAATCGCTTCAGGTAAACGCCCAACACCTCTTTTCCCCCAAAATATGCCTCTTCTTTGCCTTGCTCAATGGCTTGTAGGATTTTATACGCCAACCTTTCCGGTTTCATGCCTTTGTCAGTAGCTTCGTCCATGGTTCCGAGTTTTGTGCCATCGCCTGTAAGCGCGTTTTTGCTGACATTGGTGCGCACAAATCCGGGACAAATTAGTGTGACCTTGATATGGGCATCGGCCAATTCAGCGCGAAGGCTGTCAAAAAAGCCATGCAATGCGTGTTTGGAGGCAGCATAAGACGAGCGGTAAGGAGAACCAAATTTTCCTGTAAGGCTGGTTACAGTTACAATATGTCCAAGTTGGTGCATGAGCATATTAGGCAATAAGGCTTTAGTGAGCGCGACGGTGCCGAAGTAATTGACGGCCATAAGCTTTTTGTCCACCTCAAGCGTAGTCTCTTTTGCCAGAGCGCGTTGCGATATGCCGCCGTTGTTGACTAAAATATCCACCTTTCCTACTTTTTTCAATAGGGATTCGACGATTTCTGGAATGCGATCATGTTGTTCCAGATCGAGGGGCTGCACAAGCACAGAGCCTGCACCTGCCAGAGAACAGGCTGCGCTCACACGGTTGATTTCCACTTCATTGCGTGCAGACAGGATAAGTTGAGCACCACGTTCGGCAAATGCGATGGCCAAAGCTTCTCCAATACCAGAAGATGCACCAGTGACCCATACTCGTTTGTTTTTGAAAAAATTAGACATGAGTGATGTGAGAAGTGTGAGAAGTGAGAGAGAGAGAGGGGTGAGAAGTGTGAGAGGGGCACGTTCACGGCCTACTACTTAGCTCGTTCGCAAAGGTAAAAATGCCAGAGTATCCGTGCGCCGACGCTGCGCCAAGGTCGCCAATGTTGTGGTAAATTGTTTTCCATTTTCGCCACAAAACAAGTGTTTCTTTGTGTTCAAGAAAGTGTGGCACACCTCACCCACCATGTTGATTACCAATACTCTATTTTAGGTGTGCCACACTTTTCTGAACACGCACAGCAAAACAAGTACAGCATGGCAACAAAAATTGCAACCCTCACCCTCAATCCCGCACTCGACAAAAGCACCGAAGTGGACCGACTTGTGGCAGAACAAAAACTTCGTTGCGGACCGCTTCGATTTGATGCTGGTGGTGGGGGAATCAATGTTTCGAAAGCCGTCCAACGATTGGGAGGGCAGAATGTGGCGGTTTTCCCGACAGGAGGACACAATGGCAAATTGCTATGCGAGTTGTTGGAAAAAGAAGGGGTCAAAACGAAATCGGTATCCGTATTGGGCGAAACACGGGAAAACCTATCGGTAATGGAAAAATCCAGCCAAGCCCAATATCGTTTCACACTTCCGGGACTGCAAATCACTGAAAGCCAAGCAGATGAATGCCTTGATATCATAAAAAAATTGAACCCTGACTATCTTGTAGCGAGCGGAAGTCTACCACCAGGCTTGCCCGAAACGTATTATGAAAAAGTGGCTGCTTTTGCCAAAAACATTGGGGCGCGGTTTGTACTGGATACTTCTGGGGAACCGCTCAAGGCCGCTGCCGATGAAGGTTTGTTTTTATTAAAACCCAATCTGGCGGAACTCAGTGTCTTGGCTGAGGTAGAAAAATTGGAAATGGATGCAGTAGACGATGCAGCCTTGAAAATAATACGGGAAGGGAAGTGCGAAGTAGTGGTGGTTTCCCTGGGGCCGCAAGGGGCTTTGCTTGTGACCAAAACTGGTTTTGAGCATATTCCCGCACCGATGGTGAAAAAACAAAGCACCGTGGGAGCGGGAGACAGCATGGTTGCAGGCATGGTGTGGGCGCTCAACGAGGGAAAAAATTTTCGCGAGATGGCGCAAATTGGCGTAGCATGTGGCACGGCTGCTACGATGAATCACGGGACCGAACTCTTTCACGCCAAGGACGTTTGGAGGCTTTTGAAGTGGATTCAAAAGTATAGCGATCGGTATCGCATGAGCGATTTTGGCAGTTGAGCATACGTTGTTTCCACTCAATATTTTGCCAGCAACACTTTTTAGAAATATGATTTTTCGAATGGAGTATTGACAGCATAAAACACCTGTTTTCAAAAAGCATTTTCAAATTTACGCTTAACGAGAAAGCCCTTTCTAACTTTGCAGCTTCGAAGTGCGACCTTGTCGCGAGAATCACATTTGGACAAAATGACCAATCTAATACTCTTCGGTCCGCCCGGCTCCGGAAAAGGAACCCAAGCGGCTTTTTTGATTGAAAAATATAGCCTCATCCACATCAGTACGGGTGATTTGTTTCGCTACGAAATGAGCAACGATACACCGCTTGGCCAAGAAGCCAAGGCGTATATGGCCAATGGCGAACTAGTGCCTGACAGTGTGACCATCGGGATGCTTCGCAATAAAGTGGAAAAACACCCTGATGCTAAAGGCTTTATCTTCGACGGGTTCCCGCGCACCATTCCACAAGCCGAAGCATTGGATGCACTATTGATCAGCAAGGGCACCGAAGTGGCGGGCCTAATCTCTTTGAATGTGGGCGAAGAGGAAATTGTTCAGCGCATTCTCTTGCGTGGCCAAAGCTCTGGCCGCGCCGACGACAATGATGAGGCTACTGTGCGCAAGCGAATTGCAGTGTACAAAAGCGAAACCGCACCTGTTTTCGATTACTATGCCGAAAAGGGTAAAAGCTACGGTATCAATGGTTTAGGAACGATTGACGCAATCGCCGAACGGCTCAGCGAAGTAGTAGAATCGCTTGGAAAGGATTGAAATTTAACCCCGAGACTTGACTACATTATAAAAGTGGCGGGAAGCAAGCGAGGAAGTACTACTTTTGAGCCGAAAATGTAGGGTGGAACTCCGTTCCGCTCCTCCCGGAACGGAGTTCCGGGCTACGCTCACCAAACGCAGTATTCATGGCGCTCTCATCCACCCCGTGGCAGGCTCTTTGGAACCGCTTGCCCGCCCCTTTGCAAAACCGCTACTATCTTACGCTGGTAGTGTTTCTGTTTATTATGGTTTTTCTGGACAGGCACAGTTTGTGGACACAATGGAAACTTTTGCGTGCGCAAAAACAATTGGAAACCGACCGCAGCTTTTACCAAGTAAAAATCAAGGAAGCACGGGAAGAAGCCGAAGATTTTGAATTGACCAAAGAGAAATTCGCCCGTGAACACTACTTTATGAAACGCGCCAACGAAGACGTGTTTATAATTCAAGAAGAAAAATAGAAACAATGTCCGTATTAGTCAATAAACACTCCAGAATCATTGTACAAGGCTTCACCGGGAAAGAAGGTACGTTCCACGCTGAACAAATGATCGCCTACGGCACCAATGTGGTAGGCGGCGTAACACCCGGGAAAGGCGGCCAAACGCACCTCGAACGTCCCGTTTTCAATACTGTGGAAGATGCAGTGCGCCAAGCCGGTGCCGATACGAGCATCATTTTCGTGCCACCTGGCTTTGCTGCCGATGCTATTATTGAAGCCGCTATGTCGGGCATCAAAGTCATCGTAGCGATTACCGAAGGAATCCCCATACAAGACATGGTGCGCGCCAAAGCCTATATTTCTGACAAAGGTGTGCGGCTCATTGGCCCCAATTGTCCGGGTATCATCACGCCCGACGAAGCAAAAGTTGGTATTATGCCAGGCTTCGTGTTCAAGCGCGGCCCCATTGGGCTGGTTTCAAAATCCGGTACGCTCACTTACGAAGCCGCCGACCAAATCGCCAAAGCAGGCTTGGGCATTACCACAGCCATCGGCATTGGTGGCGACCCGATCATCGGCACCACGACCCGTGAAGCCATCGAGCTTTTCATGCAAGACCCTGAAACCGAAGGGATTGTGATGATCGGCGAAATAGGAGGCGGGCTCGAAGCCGAAGCTGCCCGCTGGATCCGTGCCAACGGCAATAAAAAACCCGTGGTTGGGTTCATCGCAGGCCAAACCGCCCCTAAAGGCCGCAAAATGGGTCATGCCGGCGCCATTGTTGGCGGTGCTGACGACACGGCGGCGGCTAAAATGCGCATCTTGGCGGAGAACGGTATCCATGTGGTGGAGTCGCCCGCACAGATTGGAGCGGTAATGGCGCGGGTGATGAAAGGGTAAACCCACCTTTGTTCCTTCGGTGGGTAAAGGTGAAAGTTGTCAAAAATTGCAGTTAACTTTGTCAACAAAAACATTAGGGTTATGTCCAAAGTCCAAGCCCAAACCGGGATAGACACCAAGGTGTTTCTGGCCGCAGCCGACAAGATCAAAACGGACGAATCAGAAAAATTCCTGCGAGAGTTAAATAGCATCATTTCGCGTAGAAAATCGCAAGACACAGTATATCGTCAGAGAGAGTTGTTGAGGCTGATATACCAGACCGTCTTGCCAAAAGCGGGATGGGAACGCTATTTAGAACTGGCTAAAAAAACTTGGGACTGAAACCATTGGCGAACCTGAACGTAAGGAATTTCTCCAATTGGTCTCATTAGAAGAAGAACTTCGCAATAAAAGGGTTGGGTTTCTTATGGAATTGTCTCAACTTCGGAACACCTCATTGCCAGAATTAATGGAAGAAATGGGGCTTAATCCTTCCGGTCGTGCCTAAATCGAACATTACCATCTGCAATTCAAGAATTGGTCAAGCGTCGGGCAAGGGGTTACTGCGAATATTGCCTTGCCCCTTTTGGGTTCTAGCCCGATACTTTTCAATTTGACCACATTTTCCCACTGTATTTGGGAGGCACATCTACTTCGGAAAATCTCGCTTGGGCCACCGTTGATTTGCTGCAAGTAAATCGTGAAGGCAACATCAACCTGCGCCGTCTCCTTATTTTGGCGGGCTTACATCCACCTGAAGTTTATTAGTTTCAAATTCACCCATTCAACATCAAGGGGAAATTTCATTCTCTCAATTCTCCAAATCTTTGTTATCCTTGCCTCGAAAATCGTTCGACTTCGAGCCATGCCTACACTTATTGAACGTACTCCCGCCCCTGTCACAGCACCAATACTGCAAGACCCGCTCCTGCCTTACGAGCCTTCGCCCGCCAAGCCCTGGAATGCCCGCCGCGTGGCACACCTGTATCATCGAATGGGTTATGGCGCCTCGCTGGCACAAATCCAGCAAGGACTGCAGATGTCGCCTGGCGACTTAATAGACCAACTTTTGGAAACCGCCGCCGACCTCGGAACACCCGATCCGCCCTACTGGGGTGGCTGGACGATGGATGAGTATGCCAACAATCCAGACCCAAATCTTGTGTTTATTCACAGAGATGAACTACGCCGACGTTGGCTCAGTGAAATGCTCGATGAGGGCGTTCGTGCTAAAATGGCCCTCTTTTGGCACAACCATTTTGCCACCGAACTCGATGTGTATGGCTGCAATGCCTATCTCTGGAGTTACTATTCTCTGATTAACGAATTTGCTTTTGGGAACTTTCGAATCTTTGTCCGCGAAATGGGCAAAACCGGAGCCATGCTCGTGTACCTCAACGGCAACCTTAGCGTAGCAGGGGAACCCAATGAGAATTATGCCCGCGAACTCATGGAACTTTTTACCATGGGTGAAGGCAATGGCTACACACAGGCAGACATCGTGGCCATGTCACGAGCACTTACGGGCTGGCGCGCCAGCGACTACCTTTGTGAACCACCGTATTTTGATCCAACCCGTCACGACGACACCCCAAAAACAATCTTCGGGCAAACGAGCAATTTCGGATTTACAACCGCACACAATCTGATTTTTTCAGATCGCGCCGTACAGGTTTCACACTATATCACCGGCAAACTCTACAAGCATTTTGTTTATCAAAACCTTGACAATCAAGTAATAACCGGGCTGGCGCAAACATTCCGCGACAACAACTGGGAATTGCTGCCGGTACTGAAACAACTCTTCAAAAGTGAGCATTTTTTTGAGGAGACGCTCATGAACGTACGGCTCAAAAGCCCGCTAGAGTCCATGTTGAACATTTACAAAGCGGCAGGGACTCCCAGCTCGCTCGTCGCGAATGATCGTTGGGATGCCATAGGATATTGGTCTTATCAACTTGGCCAGGAGGTATTCAATCCGCCGAATGTGGCGGGTTGGAAAGGCCACCATGCCTGGATAAACGAGAGTACGCTCACGGCCCGTTGGAACTACAGTTCGGCAGTGGCTTATTGGCTTACAACCGATGAACCGACGCGGGAAAGCCTCCGTTCGCTCGCACAAACTTTGACCAACGATAGCAACGATCCTGTGCTCATTACTGCCGCACTGGTGGAGTTTTTCACCGGCCAAACCCTTGAACCAGTACACCAGCAAGCGGCGGTCATCTACTTCAAATCAGGCATTCCGGAAAATTACTATACAGATGGCTCCTGGAACCTTTACTGGGACGAAGCGCCGTATCAGATTGTGAACATGCTGTATTATCTGGTAAAATTGCCGGAGTTTCAATTGACGTAGGTGGCCCATTATCATTGTTTTTATTTAACAACCATGTCAAAATTTTAAACAAATACATATCATGACAAGAAGAAGAGAATTCCTGCCAAGTGCTCCAAATAAAGGCCTTTGGATTGGAGCGATTATCCTGGGTGTACTGGCTATTTTAGCCCGTTTTATCCCGATAAGAGAACTAATGGAATACCATTACTGGATGTTGCTGATTGCCTTTTTGTTACTGGCAATTGGTACTGCTTATCGAAAGGTATAAGCCAAAATTTCCACCGCGTTTGGTATGGTCAGTTGATTTTACCAAACGCGGTCTTAAGTCTTGAACTCAATGTCAATGGCCAAAATCATGAGCAAAGCACACAAACTACCCCGACACGGCGCGTGTCAAGAACACGGAGAAGCCCATACCCGCGACCACCAACTTTGGTCGCGCCGCGATTTCCTGTCCGCTTCCGGCATCCTCGGTGCGGGCAGCATGCTGATGGGAAATATCGGCCTGAGGGCTTTCCAGCCAACCCCGCTCATGGCCTCGCTCGCCAATGGCACCAACGACCGTATCCTCGTGCTCATCCGTTTTAATGGTGGTAACGACGGCCTCAACACCATCATCGAGCGGGGGAATCAATATTATTACAATCTCCGGCCAACCATTGCTGTACAGGACTCGAATCTTTGGGCCATGAGCAACGAGTACGGAATGCCATTGGTTACCAATGCTTTACAGCCATTGTGGGACAATGGAATGATGAAGGTTATTTTCAATGTTGGCTATCCGGAGCCGAATTACAGCCACTTCCGATCCTACGACATTGTAGCATCAGCAAGCGATGCTGATGTAGTGGTAAACACAGGTTGGATGGGCCGATTTCTCGACAATGAGTATGCGGCATTTCTTGAAACACCGCCCACAGTGCCACCAGCCTTGCAAATTGGGGTGCAAACCGACCTCGTTTTTCGGGCAGATTCGGCCAATATGGCCTTAGCCGTTAGCAGCCCCCAGGAGTTTTATCAGATTGCCCAAACAGGGCAACTGTATGATACTTCGCTGCTGGGCAATAGCCCGCGTGAACTGGAGTTGGCCTATGTTCGCCAAACGGCCAACGCCGCCTTTCGCTATGCCCAAACCATCAAGGAAGCCTATTCAAAAGGAAAAAACCAGGTCAATTACCCAACGAACAATTACCTCGCAGAGCAGCTGGCAATAGTTGCCAAACTAATCAAAGGAAATCTGGGTACCCGTGTTTTTATGGTCGAAATCGGCGGTTTTGATACCCATGCAGAGCAGTACGACTACCACCTTGAACTTCTTAAAAACGTTGCGGAAGGGGTGAAAGCATTTTACGATGACCTTGGTTTTGACGGAAATACGGAGTTGCCCAATAAGGTGCTGGGCATGACTTTCAGCGAATTTGGTCGTACCATTTATGAGAACGCCTCCTTGGGGACCGATCATGGATGGGGCACACCTATGATGCTTTTTGGAGGTGCCATAGGGAATGGCTTTACGGGTCAATATCAGGATTTGAGCAGCCCTGATCCTTACGGCGATCCGGAGTTCAGCGTAGATTTCCGCTCCGTGTACAGCACGATTTTGCAGGACTGGATGGGCAATACGCCAGAGCTCGTCAACTTCGTAATGGGGCAGACCAGCCCAATTATCACCGGGCTAGTGCCGCCCGCCGCGCCGCTCCTGGGCGACAACGGAAAATGCGTCCTCCTTGGACACAATCCACACCCAAGCGAAGCAGCCACCATCGAAATAAAGTATGCGATGATGCAAAATGGCCCGGTTCGACTTCAAATTCTCGATTCGGCAGGTCATGTGCTGCGCACCTTGCTCAACGAATATAAAGACCGGGGCAGTTACAGCTTCCATTTCAAAGCACCGGATTGGTACATCGCTCCTGGCATATACCACTACCGACTGCAATCGGGCGGGCAGGTGTTTCAACGGGAGTTCAGAGTATAGTTTTAAATTTTGCGGTTTATTCCTATTTCTTCACTTTTATCTCCACCCGCCGGTTTCTGGCCCTTCCGTCCTCCGTATCGTTTTCGCCAATAGGTGCTGACTGCCCATAGCCTTTAAAAGAAATTTTTGCTGCCGGATATCCTTGCTCCACCAGGAAGTCGCGTACTGCTTGTGCGCGGCGGGTGGAAAGTTGCAAATTGCTTTGTTCGGTGCCCACGTTGTCGGTGTGACCTCCAACCTCGATCGCCCAGTTGAAGTTTTTGATGTCCTTGTAAATGCGCAGCAATTCGGTTTGTGCGTCGGGGCGCAATTCCGATTTGGCAAAATCGAAGAGCAGGTCTCTGAGTTCGAGTGCTTTGCCTTCCCGTTCGGCCTCTTTTACCGTCACGATTTCAACCTTTTCTTCTGCAACTTCGCTTTTGTAATTGGAGGCATCTACGAAGGTTTTTTTGGTTGAAACCAGACTGTCGCCCGTTGCGTAATAGTTAATTTTTGCGGTTTTTGGTACCGAAAACGCATACTTTCCATCGGGGCGCGTGGTAACGGTTTGCACAACTTTTTTGGACTCGGCATCCTCCACGGTGATTTCTCCGGCCACCGATTTCCCACGCCCATCGGTTAATGTTCCCGTGATGACGACCTGCATCTCTGGCCGTGCCGCCGAGTCGAGGGGGATACGCATGATGTCTTGATCAGAAAAACCTGAAGTTCTGGTGGCTAGATAGGCCACATTTCCAGAGGGCGGAATACAAAACCCATATTCGTCTTTTGCCGTATTTACTCCTGCCCCAAGGTTTTCGGGGGTTGACCAGTTTTTCCAGCTGTCATCCAGGCGGGTGGTTTTGAAAACATCAAAACTGCCATAGCCTTTATGGCCGTTGGAGCTGAAATAAAGGGTTTTGAAATCGCTGTGCAGGAAGGGAGTGCGGTCGTCGGAACTTGTGTTCACGGGGCTTCCAAGTTCAAAAGGCATATCCCAAATACCATTCTTTTTGCGCTGGGCGATATAAATGTCCACATCGCTGAGCTGGGTACTTTTCGCTTCAAAGATCAGTGCTTCCCCATTGCGCGTGATGCTGGCCATACCAATCCATGCAAAATCCTTTTGAAGCAGAATCGGCGCAGGTTCTGACCAGCTCGTTTCCATACGGGTAGAAATATGTGGCTTGCCCCCAATAAAAAGCACCAGGTTGTTCCCGTCTGCTGACATAGATACCACGGCTTCGTTGATTGGGCCACTAAAAAACTCCTCCATTTTTGGTGCTGACCACGAGCCGTCTTCTAGCCGTTCAGTATAGAAAACATCTTCCCCTGCATAATTATCAGCGCGCCCGGATCCGACGAAATACATGATTTTGCCATCAGAAGAAAGCACCGGAACATACTCAGAACCCTCTGTGTTGACCCCTTTTACAAACTCCAGGCGTGACCCTTCGGGTGGTTTTCGATCAACATAAACGGGCATTTTTTTACTTTTTTTGCTGGGGTCTAACTTTTCCCGGTTACTGACCGGATTTGTTGATTGGAGGATCATCAATTTGTTGAATCGGCCTTTGTATTGTTTTGGCACGACCGTTACCACGTTGACAAAAGAATCACGGAACGCGGTCAAATTTTTGTTCTTTTCAGCGAACACCATTATTGTGCTAAAAAGGCCGTTGTAAGCCTGTTCAATGGCATTTTTTGTGATTTTGAATTCGCTGGCCAATTTTTTTTGGGTTTTGGGGTCAGCGTCGTTAAAGTCCTTGAGCGTTTTTTCATAACCGCTCAGGGCTGCTATCCAATTGCCGGTTTCGTTTACGCCAGCAGCGGCTTTCAGAATGCCATATCCTGCAGGAATACTTTTGTCGGGAGTGTTGGCATCTTTTTGAAAACAGATCAGGGCTTTGTCGTATTCCTTTTTGTCGAGCAATTTGAAGCCCTTTTTGACTTGCGCAGACATAGGAATGGCGCAGATCAGGAATGCCGATAGCAGGAGGGAGAAAAGTCGGGTCATTGTTGGAAATTTTTAGAAGATGTTTGAATTATTCTCTCAAGTAAAACAACTTCTTAAAGTTGCGCGTCAAAAATAGTCCTTCGATAGGGCACTTTTACAAAATCAAGGGTGCCTGGCTTCACGCCGAGGAAGAATTCGTAAGTCCCACGGTCAGGCTGCCAACGAAAACTGAGCGACCAGCAGTGAAGGTCGCGGGTAAAGCCAAAAGAAGGGTACACGAGGCTTTTGGCAATAAAATTATAACTGATATTGTCCACGTCGAGGCTCCACTTGGAGGATAGCGGTATACTGCCAGAAAAGTTGAGGCTATTGGTTCCGATGGTGAAGGTGTCGCGCGCGGTGCCGTAACCGGTGGGGATGAGTTGTCGGGCAAAAGAGATTCTGTGATCCACCCGGAAATTGTCAAACATGCTGAGCAAGTCGTCTTTTGGGAGTGAAGGGCCACTTGTGGTAGGCTTCGCCCCTTTTTTGGAAAGCATATCGCGCAGTTGTTTCACCTGAAAGCCCGTGTTGAGGGCAATGCCAAACTGGGTTGTACGCACCAGCCTGCCTTTTTCTTTTGTCATGAACTTGTTGATCCTGTTGCCTTTAGCATCGGCGATGTAGGGGTCGAAGGTCACATTCCATGTGAGGTTCGAGATGCCTTTGAACAACCTGAACAGACCGCCCGTGCTCACAACGCTCCATTTTAAAGAGTCGAAGGTAGGGGTGTAAGCGCCAGCGAAATTAAGCCCGTCGAAGATCCGTTTTTTGAAAACAGAGTCGCGTTTGGCCGAGAAGTACTTGAATTCCAGCACATTGCTGACACTGTACCCGATGCTAATCTCGCGTTTTCCGAGCGTGGGTTTGTTGTAATATCCATCGTCGTAAATGCCGTATAGAAGGGTGTCGCCTTTTCCTGGGCGGTTGTCGGTATAATAGGATTTGAAATACCGGTCTTGCTGTTTGCTGAAATCCGGGCCAAATCCGGTGCTGACGGAGGGGCTCATTTTGTGTCGGATGCCTTGGAACCAGGCTTTTTTTCGTTTGGCTTTGTGCGTTAGGAACAGCGAGGTGCTGGCTGAAATACCAGCGTCGTATCTTCGAAAGGAATAAAGGCCCCAGTTGCGAGTAGTTTCCAGTACGCCGTACTTTGATTTTGATTCGTTGACTTTTATCTCCACAATTTCGGCATTTTGGCGGATGGTGTCGTACGCCAATATGGTGGTGTCAATCAGGTGTTTGTCAATGATATAGGGATACCAGTTCTCCTCGTACCGGAGATTGGGTGTGATGTTGATGTACTTGAAAAGTTTAAAAACATAGTCGGTACTGGCTTGGTGCTGAATGCCCATTCGCGCGCTTTCAAGGGTTTCTTTTTCAAATAAAAGGGTGTCAACCGTGCGGATGGAGTTGTCGAGCCTGGAGGAGTAGTTGACCGAGATTTTTTCGTACCAACGTTCATTGCCAACCTGAATTTTCCTTTTAAAAGGGAAAACACGCTGCATCGTGAATTGTGCGCTTGGCAAGGTGATGTCCATTTGGCGGGTTTGGGTGTTTTGGGAGTGCCGTAGACCGATGGTGTATTGATAAGGTTTGCCGGGAAAAGTTTTGGAAAAAGAAAGGTTGGAACTAAGCGAATTCTGAAACACGCTGGAATAGTCGTTCTGATTTCGTTGTTGATCCCGGTTCGTCTGAATGTTCACCGAGCCACTGAAACGGCGAGAAGGGTGGGCTTTGGGGTCTTGTGTGTGCGTCCATTGTAGCCCGAAGGATTTGGCCGATACTTTTTCAGCCATTGCGTTTTCGGTCACCCGCTTATTGTAATTCAGGTTGAAATTGCCGTTGTTGCGGTAGCGATAACTGTAGCGTGAGGTTGCCGTCACTCCCCATGTGCCACCCGTGAACACTCGAAAAAGCAGGGTTGCGTCCATGTGCTCAGAAATGGGCTGATACCATCCAATCCCTTCGATACCAAAGCCTTCCACCGAGCGAAAATCAAAATCTTTGGGGATGATGAGACCGGCTTTGCGGGTTTTGGTGATGGGGAAAAACCCGAAAGGAATGATAATCGGCGTAGGAATGCCACCGACTTCAAGGTTTGAAATACCGGTGACCACAATTTTGTCCTGTATGACTTTCAGTTTGTTGGTGCGGATACCAAAGTGTGGGTGCGGAGCGTCGCAAGTAGTGAGGAGCGCGTCTTTGTTGTAGATGGTATTTCGGGCTTTTTTGGTGGTGTCCGCCGAGACGCCGCTGATAAATTTAGCCTTTTCGCCCAACACATAGAGGTCTTCTTGCGTGGTTCTCGCGTCGTAGATAATGCCTTTTTTCGTCTTGAAATTGTAACGCAGCCGGGTGGCGGTGAACGCTTGTTCTCCGTCTTTGAAATCAGGCATCCCTGCCAGTTGTCCCGAAGTGTCGGGGAATTGCTTGGCGGAAATTTCACTGTTCGAGTAGTCCAACAGAATGTAGCCGGCCTTGATATTCAGGGAAGTATATTGGACAGTAGCTCCGCCGTAGAGGTGTACCTGTTTGTTTTTTACGTCAAACCACATGGAGTCTTCGGCGGCATATTCCACCACATCGTCGAGCGCGTCGTTGCTGATTTTGATACTGGATAGGTCTACGGTTGCCGAGTCTCCAAACGTGGCAGGGGGTAGCGAATCAAGCACTGGGATGGAGTCGGATATTTGCGCCAGCGCAGGTCCGCACAAGAGCAGGCAAGCAATTTGGAAGAAATACCGATATTTGCGGGGTAATTTTTGCACTGGTCTTTTTTTAGACGTTGGATTTTATGAAGTTAAACTTCGCACTCCGAACGCTCGTACTCCTCGCGGCGTGGCTTGTTTTTGAAAATTTTAACCTCTCCAGCACTGTCGAGGGGGGTGAATTGAGGATTGAGGGCATTGAACTCGGCAAAAGTATGGAATCTGCCGTGCATCGCGTACCCTCAACCCTCATCTCTCCACCTTCAACTACACCACCTTATCGTATCAAAACAATTGTGCTTGATGCAGGGCATGGCGGGAAGGATCCTGGATGCATAGGTGCATCCGCACACGAAAAGGAAAACTGCTTGGCCATTGTGCTTCGCCTGGGTGCTTATATCGAGGCCAATTATCCCGAGATCAAGGTTATTTATACCCGTGATGCCGACTTTTTTGTAGAACTCAACGAGCGTGCAGCCATTGCCAACCGCAACCATGCCGACCTCTTTATAAGTGTCCATTGCAACGCAATTTCGAGCAAATCCACGCATGGTGCTGAGACGTATGTACTGGGCCTGCACCGCAGCAAGGACAATCTTGACGTGGCAAAACGAGAAAATGCCTCTATTTACCTGGAGAAGGATTACCAGAAAAATTATGAAGGGTATGACCCTGAAAGCCCTGAAGCAGAGATTTTCGCAAGTGTATGGCAGAGCGCTTACCTGGAGCAAAGTATTCTGTTTGCCAGTTATGTGCAGCAATTTGCCAGTGCGGTGGCTTTCCGAAACGACCGGGGTGTAAAACAGGCCGGCTTCCTTGTACTGCGCGAGACGGCGATGCCCTCCGTTTTGATCGAAACAGGATACCTAACCAATGCCAACGAAGAAGAATTCATTGCATCTGAAGAAGGTCGCGAACAACTTGCATTGGCCATTTTCCAATCCTTTGAAGCCTACAAACGCCATGTCGAAACGGGCAAGCCAATGGATAACCTGGCCACATTGCCACCAGCTGTTAAACCAGCCATAGGCTCGACCAGGGAGATTAAACCTTCCGGGGTGCTCGCTCAAAAATCTTCTCCCCCTGCCACAAAGGTTTCTACTACACCTGCCAAGGCGAAACCGACCGTAGGAAAAACGACGACGACTGGCAAAACTTCCACACCTAGGCCTCCAGCCGAAGATAGTTTTACTATATTCCTCCTCGCCTGGCCCAACAAACTCGACCCGAACGTAGGCCAACTCAGCTTGCTTGCCAATGTGAAGGAATTGAATAAAGAAGGCAAGTACCATTACTATTCAGGTGTTTACACCACCAAAGCCGATGCAGAAAAAGTGTTGCCAGAGATTCAGAACATGGGATTCAAAACGGCTACTATCGTTCAGAATTAAGAAATTGAGAAATTGGGATATTCAGATATTCCCAATATCCCAATATCCCAATATTTCAATATCCATCCAAAGTAATGCTCAAAATCAGAAACGAAGTCAAAATTGCCCTCTTAGCTTTGATTGCCCTTGCCCTTGGTTTTTGGGGCTTCAAATTTCTCAAAGGTCAAAACGTCCTGACTACTGCCAAAACGTTTTATGTCAAGTACAACAATGTAGACCAATTGCGGCCCTCTAGCCCTGTGTTTATCCAAGGCTTCCAGGTCGGCATGGTCAAGAAAATGTATATTGACCCAAGCGACGACAAAACCATCATCACAGTACTCAGCATTGAAGGCGGTGTGGACATCCCCAAAGACGCAATTGCTTCGATCATAGGCCTCAGCCTCATGGGGGGCAAGGCGGTAGAAATCATCATTCCACATCCCTGCGAAGGTGATTGCGCTGAGAGTGGAGACTATCTGCAAGCAGGATCTAAATCGCTCATTCAGAGCCTTTTAGGAGACCCAGCCGGTTTTGATGCTTACACAGACCGACTGAAAATGGGGCTTTCCATAAATATTGATTCGCTTGCGCGTGCAAACCCAGACGGGGTGGCAGGGTCCGTGGTTGCACTTGACAACTCCCTTCACAACATTGAACGGATGACGGAGCATCTGAATGATATTCTCGCCCTCAACAAGCAGAGCATCGGTATGATAACGGGCAATTTTGCTTCGCTCAGCAGCACCATCAAGGCCAACGACAAGAACATCAGCGATGCCATCGCCAACCTGGCTGCCCTTAGCGCACAACTTAAGGACGCTGGTTTTGACCAGACATCAAAAAAAGCCTCCAGCGCGATAGACTCCGTCACGCTTTCGCTCAGAGCCTTGCGAGGCACCCTTGCTACCACTACCGGAACGCTCAGCCATGTAGACACCCTCGCTCAAAACCTTCTGCGCGGCAAGGGCCTTGTGGGCAAAACCCTTACGGATGAAGAGTTGTACAATAACCTGGTAAGCAGCACGCACCATCTTCAACTCCTGCTCCAGGACCTTCGGATGCATCCGCAGCGGTACAACACCGTGCGACTCAAGCTTTTTGGCAAGAACAAATCGAAATATGTCAACCCAATAGACGACCCTGCCTATCAAATACTTATTGACAGTTTAGAGCGGGATTATAGTAAGAAATTGAAGGATTGAATCGTGATTTTATCGTTGTTAAATTAGTACCTTTATTGGAAGGAGTCAGGACATTCGGGGTGTTTAGTCATCTAAATTAATCATTTAACTATGCAAGCCATAATCACCATACCCGCCGCTGAATTTGATAGCAGCATTTTTGAAAAAATTAAAAGCCTGTTGAAAGCCAATGGCGAGGGCGCAGAGGTAGTCATTTCGGTGCGCCCTAAGTCGGGTTATGCTGATGATCTTAGAAGGTCAATAGCGGAAGCAGATTCAGGTGAAAACTGCACGGTTTTTACAGTCGAGGAATTTGAGTCTTTTTACAAACCGCAGAAGGCTGCCCAATGAAATCAATCAAATTTACCTCAAAGGCATTCCGAGATTTTCTGGAATGGCAGGTTGAAGACGAGGATGTTTTTGAAAAAATAGGTGATCTCATTGTAGAAGTAACCCGAGACCCTTTCAAAGGACGTAGGAAGCCAGAGCCACAAAAAGGGGATTTTTCAGGTTGCGGGAGCCGTCGGATCACACAAGAACACCGATTGGTTTACAGAGTAGAGATAGACACCATCACGGTCTTGAAATGCAAAGGCCATTACGATGACTGAAAGCCACGCTCTCAAAATCCGCCCGCTTTATGAAGAGCACGGTGCCGAAGGCTACTACCGCGAATTTGCCGATGAATACGAAAACCCGCATTTGCCACAAATCCGTGCCTTGCTGGAACGCAACTTCGAACGTTTCGACTGCTCTGGCGCGGTACTTGATTTCGCAGCAGGCGGTGGCGAAGTAGCCACTGCGCTCCAAAGCCTCGGAGCAAAAGACATTATAGGTTGCGATCCATTTACCCATGCCTTGTTTGAACGGAAAACGGGCTTGCCCTGTCTCCAATTTGCCTTCAAAGACGTAGTACGCAAAGGGCTTTCGGGACCTTACTCTTTGATTGTCAGTTCCTTCGCTTTGCACCTTTGCCCGCCGAAAGACTTGTTCCCCTTATGTTGGAACTTGTTGCAGGCAGCTCCTTTACTCGTTATTATCACCCCGCACAAACGCCCTGAACTGGAAAAACTCCAAGGAATCGAACTGCTTTGGGAAGATTGGGTAGAAACACCGCGTGGGAAAAAAGTGCGAATGAAGGCGTATCGTGGGAGTGTTCAAAAATCTGCGTCAACTGCTGGTTACACCCCCAACCCCTCAACGACACTGCCCTAAAGGGGAGCAAATTCGAATAGGTGGATAATTGTTTGTTATTCATTGAGTAATGCACTCGACGGAATAAACTCCCCTATAGGGCGATGTCGTTGACTTAAGGGTTTTAGCCACGTAGTGGCGACACCGTTTATAGAAAAATCGGGTGTGTGAACGAGCCACGTAGTGGCGGCACCCCTGACAAATCGTGCCGGGGCTATGCCCCTCCATAAAACACGCAAAATATTGTTCTATAAACGGTGTCGGGGCTACGCCCCTTTTATACACACAAATCCTTAAGTCAACGATATTGCCCTTTAGGGGTAAGGGGTGTAACCAGCAGTTGACACAGTTTTATGAACACTCCCCGTATCGTCAGTCACCAATAAACCAATCACCAATAAACCAATCACCAATTGACCGTCCTTCACCTCTTCGATCTCTACCTCCCGCATACCATGAACTGGGCCTGGAGGCTCATGCGGGCAACACCAGGGGTAGAGCAGTGGGTGGCTGCACCTTGGATGCTGGACAATGAATACCACAGCCCGGAATTCCGGTTCTTTACGCGCCCGCTCCAACGTTTAGCGGGTTGGCTGCCAACAAACGAATGGGAGTCCGAGTGGTTTTCTGCAAGCCTGATCCGCGCCGAGAAACGTTGGCCGAGTTACCGAAAATGGCTGTTCCGACAGTTAAAAAACAATCCTCCCGATGTGCTTCACGCTCATTTTGCGCCCGTTGGATGCCATTATCTGGACATGGCGCAAAGGCTCGATATCCCCTTGATAACTTCGTTTTACGGGTTTGATTACGAGCGGCTTCCATTTGAAAAACCCGCTTATCGAGCACGCTACCGACAACTTTTCAAGGGTTCGGCAGCGATCACTACTACGGGAGACTTCACGCCTGAATTGTTGATAAACCAAGGATGTCCAAGCAAAAAAATTACGCCGATCCCGTTGAGCGTTTCCCCAGCGGAATTTCCGTTTTTGGATAGAAATAAAATCTCGGGACAACTTCGACTTATTCAAATTGCTACCATTACAGAAAAAAAAGGGCACATGGACACGCTCACAGCATTCAAGATCGCGCTGAAAAATTGCCCTGATATGCACCTGACCCTCGCAGGGGAACGACAGGACAAAAACCTGTTTCAACAAATCCGCAACTTTGTCAGAACCAATGATTTAGAGCGAAATATTAGCCTGCTCAATTTTCTGCCACATGGCGAGTTGCCCCGGTTTTTGGGTCAATTCGATGCGTTCATACACCCCAGTCGCAAGGCAACAAATAGAGATTGTGAAGGCGCCCCGGTTGTCCTTTTGGAGGCACAGGCCACGGGTTTGCCCGTCATTTCCACGAAGCATTCCGACATCCCTCAGCAAGTGCTGCACGGTCAAACAGGTTTCCTTGCATCAGAAAGAGATCCGGCTGGTTTGGCTGCCTATATCGAACGGTTTTACAATATGGGGAGTGAAGAATATCATCAAATGAGTATAGCTGCTCATCGCCACGTTGAACAACACTTCGACCTAAAAATCAATGCCCCTAAACTCCAGAAGCTCTATAAATCAATAGTTCATAGTTCATAATTCATAGTTGAAAATACTCATCGTCACCGCGTGGTACCGACCCTTTATCCATCCTCGTGCACACCGTTGGGCGGCTGTGGCGGAGCATTGGGCTAGTGAAGGGCATGAGGTTCATGTTTTGACGGCGAGGGTACATGAGCATGGCAAAAGTGAGGTTTTGAAGGGTGTACGGATCCACCGCGTCGGGTTTGATTCGTTAAAAGAATGGGTGTATTACTGGCTTGGCAGCCGACAAGCAAGGGGTAGGGTAGGGACGAAACCCAAAAAGCCGAGTATTGGGGCACGATTAGCCGCCTGGGCCTATAAAAGCATTTGGAAGAACCTGTTTTTCCCAGACGATGCTTGTGTATGGTATTTCCCGGCAATGCGTAAAATGCGGCAACTGCTAGATAACGAGCGTTTTGATGCGGTCATCACAGTTTCGTTGCCGTTTACGGGACATTTGATTGGGCTCTCTACCCTTCCTACGGCTTTGAGCCTTAGGAAGGGTTTAGCTGTGCACGGGTCTTACGACCCATCCCCATTCTGGCTTGCCGACATCGGCGACCCATTCTCCTTTCAGGCAAAGTCCCCCAACAATCCCCTTTTTTACCAAAAGAAAAACCGCCACCTCGAACGCCGAATTCTTGAAGCCGCCGATGCCGTGACCGTTACAACCGAGGCTACCCTGCGCAAATACCGCGAACAATTTGGTGAAAAAGCCGTCGAGAAAATGATCGTAGTGCCGCCACTATTATCCGCATCGACAATCACTCCTCCTCCGCCAAGGCTACGGCGGATAAACAATCCAGCAATCACTCCTCCTCCGCCAAGGCCACGGCGGATAAACAAAATGGGCTATTTCGGCGCCCTGTACGCCCCTACGCGGACTCCTGATGCTTTCTTAGATTTACTGTCGAAAACCTTTGCGTTGCGCCCTGATTTGCGCGGGCGGTTAGAAATCCATTTTTATGGAGAGATCTTCCCGGAGTTTTTTGAAAAATTAAACGCGGAGCCATGTATAAGGCTGCATGGACTTTGTTCAAGAGAAGTGGTTCGGGCAGCCATGCAAGAGATGGACATCCTGCTCAATATCGGCAATACCACTGATTTTCAATTGCCGAGCAAGGCCGTGGATTACCTCGCGGGAGGCAAACCGGTGCTTAATTTGTCGTATGTGGAAAACGACCCATTTGCTCAGTTTTTTGAAAGGGCATGTACCCCGGAACTCCGTTCCGGGGCTGCGCTAATGGAGCATTCCCCGGAACGGAGTTCCGGGGTACACAAGCTCCATATATCAAACGGGAAAGTGGGAGATAGCGAACTTCATCGCTGGCTCGAATGGCTCGAAAGCGAAAAACCGACCCCGAGCGCGGCGGAAATCGCGGAGCGTGTTGCGCCGTTTTTGGTAGAGAATATTGCAGGGCGGTATTTTGCGATAATTAATTTGCCAGCATCTAATGCTTTAAGGACAGCACTTCCTGAATAAGTGCCAAGTACTTAGGCAGCACCAACGGATCGCCAAATTCCTGCTCGGCCATTTCTCGGCTGACCCGACCCATATCGGCACGTTGGGCAGGGGAGAGTGCTATGGTTTTTTCCATGGCTTCGACAAGGGCTGCAACATTTCGGGATGGAATGAGGAACCCATTTTTGCCGTCCTCCATGGTGTCTCGACAACCCACATTATCCGTTGTGATGATGGGTTTTTCCATGCCCATCGCTTCCAGCACAGAGCGTGGCACGCCTTCTCGATAATACGACGGCAATACCAGCACGTCTGCCTGGGCAACTGCGGGTCGCACATCGTCCAGAAAACCAAGGTGTTGTAAGATACCCTCTTGCACCCATGCTTCCAATTCAGCATTCGAAATCGTGGTTGGATTGCCCGAATCGGTACTACCGAGCACACGAAATTCGGCAGCTACCCCCTTATTTTTTAAATACCGTGCGGCATTGGCAAATTCGCGAATGCCTTTTTCTGATAGCAACCGGGCGACAAAGAGAAACACGATTTTATCATAAGACGCTTTAACACGCGGTGAAAAGTGCTGCAAATCCACCCCTGGTCCATGCACAAGCAGGGCTTTTTCGGGGTTGACAATTCGCTGGTACAAAAAATCCTGAAGGTCATCGTTGTTTAAAAAAATCACCTTGCATGAATGGCGGAATGCCAAGCGATATAACGCAAGTGTGAGCCGACGGAGCCAACCCTGTGAGCTGCCCGATATTCCCATGCCTTCAACCGTTGAAATACTGGGAATACCTGCTACGGCGGCAGCGAGATTTCCTAAAGTATTAGGGCGGATGGTAAAAAACAATACTAGATCGGGACGACGATGGCGTAGCACAAAGAAAATTTCAAACAGGAATTTCAGGTTTTGGTATGGGGAAAGGCTGCGTCGCGAGAGTTGGCGTAGCGGAAAAAACTTTGCGTAGGTATGGTGCTCTAGCTGAAGCCGAGATGCATCGTCGGCGGCGAGGAGGATGACTTCATAGCCCGCTGCTTCCAATTCCTTGATGAGGGAAAGGCGATAGTTCCAGAGTGTCCAAGCGATGCTGGCCACCAATGCAACGCGAGGAGCAGGTTTAAGTGGGTTTCTCACGGATTTCGGGCATAAAAAAATCTCTGAACCACCACCCACTTCGGTTGGTTCAGAGATTCTTTTGTAGTGCGTTTGTTTGAACTAAGTTGACTCACCTTGCTGCAAACATACGGCCCTCACCGGGTAGCATGTTTGATTGCGGCCCTGCAAGGGAAGCAATTTGATCAGGTGTGACCTTTTTGTTCATCAAATCATACACTTCCAACGCTTGGTCGCGGGTGATGGACGGGAACTCGTCCAAAAACTCGTTGACGCTCACACCGACGCGAAGGAAGTCGTAAAAAGTTTCTACACGAACACGAGTTCCGCTAAAAACAGGTGCTCCATCTTGAATTTCAGGGTGTACACTGATGGAAGTAAAAAGACTCATCCGGCACTGCTGTTTAAATTGTTGAAAAAACGGGCCGGGATTATACAAGGCTTGGATTAAGAGAAAAGAAATGATTAAAACGATTTAGTAGGGCGAAGTTAGAGAATGTTAACAAGGGTCAAAATTTTGTGAGATATTTTTTTGAAAAATAAGTATTTGACCTGTTAACAGGGCGTAGCATCCTAGGGGAAACCCTGATCTAGAACATGCTGGGGATTTTCTCAGGGGGTCAAAAACGGTTCTTTTTTCTTCGTTTTCCACTTTTTTTCAGTCACAGAGGGAAGGTTATTTTCCTTCAAAAATGCAAAAACTGACAAAAAAAGCCTTCGTTTTTGCCTCCAGCAGAAAATCCCCAGCTTGCTCTACAGATGTTTTCCCCCCAATTTCTCTTTCACCAACGCCGTCACTTGCTTCACTTCCTGTTCTTTGGATTTTGGGTAGATGAGCAGCGCATCGGGTGTGTCTACCACGATGTAATCGTGCAAGTCTTTCACCACGGCGATTTTGCCTTCGGGAATGCGTATGAGCGTGTCGTGCGTATCGAGTGCGATGACATTTCCATGCAATGCGTTGCCGTTTTCATCTTTTGGGTATTCGGCGTGGAGGCTGGCCCAGGTACCGAGGTCGCTCCAACCAAATTCAGCGGGTAAAGTGAAGACGTTTTTCGCTTTTTCCATGATTGCGAAGTCCACCGAAATATTGGGCGCGGTGGGATAGGCTTTGTTGATAAAAGCCTGTTCTTCAGGAGTATTATAAACATCTTGGCCTTTTTCCAAAATAGAGAAAATTTCGGGCGCGAGGGTTTGGTAAGCACGGAGAATGCTTGAGGCACGCCAGATGAAAATGCCTGCATTCCAGAGGTATTCTCCGGAGGCGACAAATTGCTGCGCATTAGCGAGGTCCGGCTTTTCTGTAAACCGTTTGACTTTGAAAATACCGGCTGCGGTCTCGTTTTCCATCTGAATATAGCCATAGCCAGTGTCGGGGCGGGAGGGCTGAATGCCGAGCGTGAGCAGCGCGTCGTGTGCAGCTGCATAGTCAAGCGCGGTCTGTATTTTTTCGAGAAAGGCAGGTTCTTTCAACACGATGTGGTCGGAAGGGGCGATGATAAAATTGGCTTCCGGGTCCAGGTCTGCGAGTTTGAAAGCCGTCCAGGCTACGCAAGGGGCCGTGTTGTTGCGGCTGGGTTCGCAGAGGATTTGATTTTCCGATATTTCAGGGATTTGTTCGAGAATCAAGTCGCGGTAGGCGGCATTTGTGACGATGAAAATGTGGCTGGCCGGGCATATCGGCAAAAAACGCTCGAAAGTGAGGCGCAGCAGGCTCTTGCCCACACCGAGCATATCGAGAAATTGTTTGGGGTAGGCTTCTCGACTGCCGGGCCAAAAACGGCTTCCGACTCCTCCGGCCATGATGGCGACGTATGTGTGATTCATCTTTTGAACTATGAACTATGAACGATGAATGAGGGGTTACAATTTGTCTTTCACTTCTTGATATAATGCCTTAATGCCCGCTTCCAAATCAATTTTCGCTTTCCAGCCAAGCCCGTGCAATTTGCTGACATCCATAAGTTTGCGCGGTGTTCCGTCGGGCTTGCTCAGGTCGTGGCGAATTTCTCCGGCGTAACCTACAATGCGCTGTACCAGTTGGGCCAGTTCCAAAATCGGGAGGTCTTCGCCTGTGCCGATGTTGACGAAACCCGGCTCGTTGTAATGTTGCATCAGGTAAAAACAAGCGTCGGCAAGGTCGTCCACATGTAGGAATTCGCGGCGCGGTGTGCCGGTGCCCCATAGGGTGACGAAGGCTTGGTTTTCAATCTTTGCTTCATGGAATTTGCGCAACAATGCAGGCAGCACATGGCTGTTCTCCGGGTGGTAATTGTCATTGGGGCCGTAAAGGTTGGTGGGCATTACGCTGACGAAATTGCAGCCGTATTGCGCCCGGTAAGCATCACAAAGTTTGATGCCCGCGATTTTGGCAATGGCGTAGGGTTCGTTGGTTGGCTCTAAAAGGCCAGTGAGTAAGGCTTCCTCTTTCAAGGGCTGCGGCGCCATTTTTGGGTAAATGCAAGAAGACCCGAGGAACATTAATTTTTCCACCCCGTGCCGATAAGCTGCGTCTATTACGTTTGCTTCAATCATCAAGTTGTCGTACAAAAACTCGGCACGGTAGGTATTGTTGGCCAGGATTCCACCGACTTTGGCAGCCGCGAGGAAGACATGAACTGGTTTTTCACGCCGGAAGAACTCGGTGACTTCCAATTGGTTGCGCAGGTCAAGCGCCCTTGAATCGGCGAGCACGAAGTTCGTAAAGCCTTCTGCCTGGAGTCTTCGGAGAATGGCTGAACCGACCATTCCTCGGTGGCCGGCGATGTAGATTTTGTCTGTTTCTTTCATTTATTGAACGCTTAAACCTCGTAGATTTTAAAACCAACGAGGTTTAGAAGGAAATTTACTCAAATTCATTTCGAATCTCAAATCCCCCCTGTTTCAAATACTCCTCTCGTTGGAAAAGTTGCAAGTCGCTGGCCACCATTTCTGACACTAACGCTTGTAAAGTCCGCTTGGCTTCCCAACCCAATTTCTCTTTCGCCTTGCTCGCATCACCCACCAACAAATCCACTTCTGCGGGCCGGAAATAACGCGGGTCAATGGCGATGACTACCTGGCCGGGTTTCAGTTTTGGGTTGGTTGAACTAGAAACCAAGCCTAGTTCATCCACCCCCTTTCCTTGAAATTCCAGTTCCACGCCCACTTCGAGGAAGGCCATACGACAGAATTCGCGCACCGCTGTGGTCTTGCCTGTGGCGATCACAAAATCCTCTGCCACGGGTTGTTGCATCATCATCCACATTGCCTCCACATAGTCGCGGGCATGCCCCCAGTCGCGCTGCGCGTCCAGGTTGCCGAGCCAGAGTTTGTCTTGCAACCCAAGAGAAATTTTCGCTGCTGCACGGGTGATTTTGCGGGTTACGAAGGTCTCGCCTCTGGTGGGGCTTTCGTGGTTGAACAAGATTCCGTTGCAGGCAAACATTCCGTAACTCTCCCGGTAATTCACCGTAATCCAATAGGCATATAGTTTTGCCACTCCATACGGCGAGCGCGGGTAGAACGGGGTGCTTTCGCGCTGTGGTGTTTCTTGTACCAGGCCGTAGAGTTCCGAGGTGCTTGCTTGGTAAAACCTGGTCTTCTCACTCAGATCCAACAATCGAATCGCTTCCAACAAACGCAACGCGCCTACCGCATCTGCGTTGGCGGTGTACTCCGGCGTTTCAAAACTCACCTGCACATGGCTTTGGGCGCCAAGGTTGTACACCTCGTCCGGCTGCACCTGCTGCATGATCCGGATAAGGTTCGTGGAGTCTGTCAGGTCGCCGTAATGGAGGATAAATCGTTGATTGTCAACATGTGGGTCTTGGTATAAATGATCCACCCGTTCGGTGTTGAACAGCGAAGAGCGGCGTTTGATACCGTGGACTTCATAACCTTTTTTCAATAAAAATTCGGCGAGGTAGGCGCCGTCTTGGCCAGTGATGCCGGTGATGAGGGCTTTTTTCATAGTTGTTAAGCAGAACGGTTTAGCCTGCTAAAATTGAAGATGCAAAGGTCAGGTTTTGTTTTTGATTATACCATTCTGAAAAGAAGTCGCTTGTAGGGTCTTGACAACCAATTCGTGGGAAAGTGCCTGCCGGAGATTCGCCGCGTGGCGGGCGTGATGCAGGTCGGTGGCGAGAAAGTCGGCGAGGCCAAGGTCAAGGATGGTTTTGGCGGCAGATTGTATTGGCTTTCCGTAGTAGCCCGTGAGCGAAAGCAGGTTGATTTGCAGGGCGCAGCCCATGGCTTTCAGGTTTTCATAGTCCTCTGCAGAACGGTAGTAGGGATAGCGTTCCGGGTGGGCCAGGATGGGGTGGTATCCTTTCATTTGCAGGTCAAACATGATGCGGTGCAGCTCGCGATAGGGCTGGTGGAACGACATTTCCACCAGTACCCGATCACCAGGCAAGGTCAACAAGCGTTCGCCTTTTAGCATTCCTGCAAAGTTTGCGTCCAGATAGTATTCTGCTGCTGCGCCGAATTCAATTTCCATACCCAATTCATCAAGCGCGTCCTGTACCTCGTCTTTTTTTCTCAGAATCAAGTTTCGGGAGTTCGGGTAATAATCCGACATCACATGCGGTGTGGTATAAATCCGTTTAAAACCCAAGTCTTCCAATGCTCGAATCAGGACGAGAGAAGTCTCTAAATCTGGCGCACCGTCGTCTATTCCTGGCAGCAGGTGGGAGTGCAGGTCTGTGCCCAACACGGAAAAGTCAGGCAGGGTGGGGGGCGGTGTTGTTTTGAACAGCTTGAACATTTTGGTAAATCGTGAAAGAGGCTGTCTCACAAGTATATTATGGACAGGATTTACAAGATTTACAGGATTTTTGGGTATTTACATTGCCAAAATCCTGTTAATTCTGTCAATCCTGTCTGATAAAAACACTTGTGAGACAGCCTTTCTGTAAAACTTCCGGAAAATCCGGCAAATCCCGAAACACCCGAAAATGCAAATTGCTCTCCGGCCTTAGGATCACCCAAACTGTAAGGAACACCAGCCGCAGGTCCGTCCAAAACGACAAATGTTTCTGATACCATATTTCCACCGCCCCTTTATACGGCGCAATATGATCCACATAAAATAGTCGCGGATCGCGGCCCGCCACAGACAGTAAACGCTCCTCATCTCGAAAAACAATGCTTCCAACGCCGGTGATGCCTGGTCGAACATTGTAGATACTTTCCTGAATATCAACCGGAAATGCTTCGAAATCCACCTTCATCTGGGGGCGTGGGCCTATGAACGACATATCACCTGTCAGCAAATTAAGGAGTTGGGGCAGTTCGTTGATCTTGTTTTTGCGCAGGTATTTCCCGACAATGGTGACACGCGGGTCGTTGCGCAAGGTGAGGCTGCCCGTTCCCATGTTCGGACTGTTTTTTAGCATTGTGGCAAACTTCCAGATTTTGAATTTTTGTTTGTGGAAGCCAATTCGATCTTGTCGGTAAAACACCTTGCCTTCTCCCGTGAACAGCAGGATTATGATGATGGGTATGTATAATGGAAAAAGCAGGAATAGCACGATTATGGCGACCAGGAAGTCGAGCAAGTATTTGATTGGGAGATACATGTGAGTGTTTTTTGACAGGATAAACATACTATCTAGCAGTCAACAGCACTACATCTTCGAGTCTAAGCCCAAACCTGTCTCCAAATGCTGAAAATCAGGCAATAGGCGCTGCATAACCGCCACAACGTCCGCTTTGTTGACTTCCTCTTCTGCCAGAATGGCCTTCAATTCAAGCAGCATTTGGGCGATGCTGAGGGGGGGATGGGTAGTGACCGGGTGACTTGAAGTCACCCAGTCGCTACCCATCCCCCCCTCACTTTTCACCACCCCAATAGCTGCAAACCGCTCCAATTCAAGGGTTTCCTTATCTGTAAAAAACTCCTCGCAAGACTTCTCCCCCGAGGTGTCGGAAGCAAAATAATACACCGGCCAGGATTTGGAGTCTGACTGTACTAATGCCGCTTTTTCCCGTGCTTCTTGTTCGCTGGCACAAATATCTGCCTGAAAACCAAGCGTTTCGAGCAGGGCCGTGCCAATGTCCGAGAACTTCCGCAGATCATGCGATGCATCAAGTTTTGGGAAAAATATATCACCCGATTCGCCCAGAACACAGGCCAGCAAACACAGTTGCCCGGACTCTTCCGGCGACAAAAAGTACCGCTCTATATCGTTCGGAGCTGAGAGCGGTTGTCGCTTCATCAGACGCTCTAAAAAGCTCGCCAGAAGGCTGCCGTTGGAGAAGGCCACGTTGGCAAAACGCGCCGTCGTCACGGGGATTTCTGAAGCGTAAGACAAGAGCGCCTGTTCCATCAACTTCTTGGAAGCCCCCATAACGTTCACTGGTTTAGCCGCCTTGTCAGTGCTGACACAAAAAAAACGCTCAGGTTTGTGCGCCGCCAAAAGATCGAGCAAATGCTTGGCTTTGAACAAGTTGTTGGTCAGCATCGCTTCAATAGAGTAATGGTCTTTTTCACTTCGGACGTGCTTGTGCGCCGCGAAATTCGCAACAATCTCAAACGGCCCCTCGCGCCGAAGAATTTTTTCAAACACGGCATCGCCAAAGTCAAGCGGGTACGTCAGGAACACGGACGGGATGTTGTAAATGAGGCTGCTGCGAAGATCGCGGACGAGCTCCGTCAGGCCGTTTTCGTTGATGTCTGCCACGAAAAGCCTTGCCGGGCGAAACTTCAAGATCGCTTTTACAAAGGAAGTGCCGATGGTGCCCGCGCCGCCGATGACCAAGACTGAACGTCCGTCAATTCGGGTAGCCAATTGTGCCTTAAATCTTTCCAAATCGGGTTTGAAAAGACTCTCGGCGCGGCCGGTTACCTGTAGGGAGATGAATTTGGGAAGATCGAGCAAATGCTTAGTGCTTAGTGTTAAGTGTTAAGTGATTCTCCCAGGTTAACTATTTGCCCTTTCTATACGGCCTCAACAACAGATTTGGCCGACGGTTACGAAACTTTAAAAGTTTCGTAACCGTGCTCTACCGTATGAATCACATAGTCAATCTCCTCCTCCGTCAACCCATTATAAATTGGCAGCGAAATCTCCCCTTTGTAAAGTTCGTAGGTATTTGGGTAGTCCTCCATTTGGTAACCGAGGTTTCGGAACAGCGTGAGCATGGGCATCGGGATATAGTGCACGTTCACACCCACACCGTGTTCGGAGATACGCTGGATGATCGCATCGCGTTGTACTTCGCTTGCTCCTTTTATCCTCAATAAATACAAGTGGCAGGAAGACTGGCTTTCGTGTTCATCGTGCAGTGTGGGCAAAATCGCCCAGTTGTATCGCTCAAACCCCGCCTGATACCGCTCAAATATCCTCACCCGTTCCGGCAACAATTCATCCTCATACCGACGGATTTGCGCCAGCCCAATAGCAGCACAAATGTCGGGCATATTGATCTTCAGCCCTTGAGCGATAATGTCATAGCGCCAGGTGCCAGGCTGGTTTTTCTCGAAAGCACTTTTGGTCTGGCCATTGAGTGCGAAGGCTTTCAGGAACTTGTATTCCGCTTCATGGTCAAAAGGGCGGGGTAGGTGCAGGCAGATCGCGCCGCCTTCGCCAGTGGTCACGTTCTTGACGGAGTGAAAGGAAAGCACGGTGGCATCTGCGCAAATGCCGCAATGGCGTCCCTTGTAATGTGCCCCAATCGAATGCGCCGCATCGGCGAGCACCAAAATACGCCCAAGTTTTTTCTGCTCGGGCGTAGCGGGTTGGAACATCTCCCGTATTTCTGAATCGTACACCAAAGCCATGATCGCGTCGTAATCCGCCATCCAGCCGCCGATGTCTACAGGTATAATTGCCTTGGTGCGGGGTGTGATGGCTGCTCGGATTTTATCGGGGTCAATCGTAAAATCGTCTTTTACATCCACCATAACCACCTTTGCGCCGATGTTGAGGGCACACAATGCAGTAGCCGAGTATGTGTATGCAGGGATAATCACTTCGTCGCCAGCACCGACCCCAAACCAACGCAGCATGAGCATTGCACCAGAAGTCCAGGAGTTTACACACAGCACCGCAGGCGCGCCCGTGAGCAGGCGAAGCTCCGCCTCCAATTGCAATACTTTTGGCCCGGAGGTGAGCCAGCCGGTATTGGTCAGGCAGTCGTTTACCTCGTCAATGACGGGTTGGTCAATGAGGGGGCGGGAGAAAGGGAGGGTCATTTTTAGTTGCTTTAATCCGTGTCCTATCCGTGGCATCCGCGGTCAATCGTAAAATCGGGCACACGGATGACACGGATGAAACACGGATTTTATGGATGCGCTGTTCTTATGGTTCCGTCAACCAATTGGTAAATCTCCCCGCTTTCTGGGCAAACAGCATGGCCTTTTCCATCCACTTCAAGCCGATGTCCCAAACGACTCACCCAACCCATTTGTCTGGCCGGAACGCCTGCAACAAGGGCAAAATCAGGCACATCCTTCGTGACCACCGCTCCGGCGCCAATCATACAAAACCGTCCCACTGTAACCCCGCACAGCACCGTGGCATTGGCTCCAATGCTCGCGCCCTGCTTTACGAGCGTGGCACGAAACTCGGTCTTTCGCTCTACGAAACTGCGTGGGTTGATGACATTGGTGAACACCATGCTGGGACCTATGAACACATCGTCTTCGCAGGTCACGCCCGTGTAGAGCGAGACGTTGTTTTGCACCTTCACGCCGTTGCCGAGGGCTACGCCGTTGGCAACGAATACGTTTTGGCCGAGCACGCAGTTTTCGCCTAGTACACTTTGTGCCGAGACGTGGCAGAAGTGCCAAATGCGGGTGTTGTCGCCTATTTGGGCACCTGGGTCAATAATTGCGGAAGGGTGGGCGTAGTATGTCATTTGCAGTGAACTTCAAAGGCGAATGCAAAGGTAAAGATCAGTCTTTGCTCAGCACTTCTTCACCTGTTCTTGCATCGAAAAGTAGTGTAGCGATTTTCGGCAATTCCAATTCAAGCGTTATTCCATTTTTCAAACGCAACAACCTTTTACCGCCTGTTCCAGTATGCAGTACGATAAAGTTGGCAGATGAAAATGTGGCGTCGGGTGTGTTATTCATGACCACACAGCCTGCCTTTTGAAACAACGCGCGAAAAACGGCGCTTCGGTGCAAAGGCACAGCGGCATAGACCATGGTATGGCTTGAGAAATTTTTTCGGGCTATCGTCACGCCGCTTCCGTCTTGAAGCGCAGCCAAGCGCACTGCCCCAGCATCAGACACCAACAGCAAAGGATCAAGCGGTTCGGGGTTTTCAATCGTATCCTGGCCCATGACCCAAACCGGATTACCCTCCATTTTTGTTTGTTTCGTGGCAATGCCCGTCACTTGCTCCGTCAGCGTTTGGCCGTTGCGGCTTCCATCGCTGTACCCGGTGCCGTAATTCCAGATCAAGGTACGTCCGTTTTGCGCTACGGAATCACGAATAAATCGGCGTTGCTCAGGAGTTAATAGCCAGGCATTCATGAAAATGATCGCTTTGTATTTATTTAAGTCAATATGTTCTAAATCAAAAAGATAGATATGGTCTGCTGCAACGCCGCTGCATTGTAGTTCTTCGGCTGCTGCGTCCAGCCCTTTTTCGCAATGCTTAGTACTGACATTTTTCACGGCATAATAACTTTCCGTATCCCATACTGCCAGTGCATCTGCCGATTGAGATTCGGGTTTCGTCCCCCTTCCATATATGCTTCGGAAAAAAAGCAAGCTGCGTTTTATCTCCTCCAGATACAGGGGACTGTCCCACCAACCTGTATTGCGCCGGGGGCCAAAATCATAAAGCCACAACCCACAGCCCTGCACGAGCGGCAGCCATAAGCTTCTTTGAAGCAAGGGCAGGTAATTCGTGTCCCCCAAGAGATCAGAGCGGACAAAATCGCGCTCCCGTTTGTCTTGCTGGTAACCATTGTCTATTTCGTCGAACCACAGTTTGCCATGCAATTGGATGGAACGGACAGGTGCCCGCTCCATCCCCGAGCCGCCTGCTTTCCGACACGGGCCATAATAGCTCGGTGGTCCGGCAAAATAATCAATCCAGGGGCTTTCGAGCAAGCGCTGGGCTTCGAGATGCCCATTCATAGCCTGTCGGCACAAGCCAAACTGCATATATCCATAAAAAACGCCCGTAATTAAAGGGCGGCCCCATTGTTCTTTTACGATGCGGCAAAAGAATTCAATGTCGTCGGCGATCACAGCTTGCTGACAGCGATAAAAATCCATGACCCGCTGTTCGAGTGCCGGATTTCGGAAAAATCCGTCCGCACAGCAACGACGTTCGAGGCTGTCAGGTACTGTGGCATTGGCAAGTGTGTACATATTATTTGCCCAAGCGGTCTGGAGGTTTTTATCGGACAAATATTTGGTTTTAAGCCATTTGCGAAAGGCGTTATGCATCGGAACGCTCGTATCCGGCTCATTTTTTATAAAGCCCCAGGGATGCCATTCGCCATAAACACCTCCGGAAATATGTATCCCAACCACCGCTTTGCCCTCGCGCGTGCGCACAAGGCGACGGCAAAATTCTTGCAGTTTTTTGCCCGCTTCATTGCGCCAACGTGCTGAAGCCAGGCTCGCTCTGTTTGCACGAACCACATCGCCGTCTTCATGGTTGAACGGGAGACCTACAGCCAGGTCCTGCACCGGCCCATTCGCATATTGTACACATTCCTCGGGGTGGCTTCGATTCCACCAAACCGGAGCGTTGACGTGCAATCGGACCACCACCGCCCCGGACGCACAAGCGTCCAGCACCCCTCGAATTTGCCGCCTTGCCAAAGCCATATCGAGTGCTTGTTCCTTTTCCTTCCAAATATCCTCCAACCACAAATCCACCTGAAACAGGCGCAGCCCTGCTTCCCCCATTCGCCGAAGGTTGTGTGCCGGCAACTCTTCCCAGCTCCAGCGACCGCCAGTGACGTGCGTGAGCGCATACATGTAGGGCAATTCTGGTTGTTGGTTGACGTAGAGGGTGGGTTGGCCGTTTAACATGCGAATTTCAGCGGTTTGCGGGCGCTGGGCGAGGAGGAGGCATGGTAAGAGCGCGAGAAGGAATGGGATAAATTTCATGAGTAGAAGATAGGTAGCAGGTATTCAAAAATCAAACAGCTTCCAGGATGTCCGCAATACGCTCCGCAGCATGGCCATCCCATAGTGGAGGGATTTGTCCGGTTTTCCAATTGCCTGCGAGGATTTGACGGATTTTGGTGTGAGCCAGTTCGGGGTCTAGATCGGTGATCATTTCATTGCTTCCTATAGACACGGTTACAGGTCGCTCCGTTGTCTGGCGAAAGGTCAAACAGGGCACTTGCAGGAATGTAGTTTCTTCTTGAATTCCGCCTGAATCAGTGAGTACCACGGTAGCGTTCTGCATCAAACTCAAGCATTCAATATACCCCTGCGGTTCCAACAAATGGAGGTTTTTGATGTGAAAAAGGCGAGCCCTAAGCCCGAATCTTTCCAGATTATTTAGGGTGCGCGGGTGAATCGGAAATACAACAGGTAAGCACTTCGAAATACGCTCCATCAATTGCAAGAGCATGACCAAGCCTTCAAGTGTATCCACGTTGGAAGGGCGGTGCATGGTCATGAGTGCATATCCTTTGGGCTGCAACCCGAGCTTGAGCACTGTGTCTGCCTGAGCGGCTCTATCGCGGTAATGCACCAGCGCGTCAATCATACAATTGCCGACAAAAAACACCTTTTCAGGCGGCGCACCCTCACGACTTAGGTTGTCCATCCCAGCCTGTTCTGTCACGAAAAGAAGATCAGATATGGAATCGGTGAGGATGCGGTTGATCTCCTCTGGCATCTTGCGGTCGCCACTGCGCAGGCCGGCTTCTACATGGGCTACAAGGATTTGCATTTTGGCCGCTACGAGCGCGCAAGCAATGGTTGAGTTGACATCGCCGACCACTAAAACCCAGTCGGGCTGCTCTTTTTCAAGGATTTTCTCAAAAGCCAGCATGATTTTAGCGGTCTGTTGGGTGTGGCTGCCTCCTCCGATACCAAGGTAGTAATTAGGCTTAGGGAGTTCGAGTTGTTCAAAAAAAACCTCGCTCATCCGCGCATCATAGTGCTGACCTGTGTGCACGATTTTTGACTCAATGCCGGAGCGTTTTTGGAATGCGCGGTGTAATGGTGCCATCTTCATGAAGTTAGGACGTGCGCCGACGACGGAGAGGATTTTCATTAAAGGATTATTTTACGGCATGGCCGTAGGCGACGTATTGCCATTTTGCAGGAATGAAAAACAAGCACTGGTCACACCAGGCAAAAAAGGATTTTAGCCATTTTGGACGAGGGACAAAAGCCGCTAGAAAACCAGTGGTGTAAACTTCATTTGAAGAAAACCCTCGTAGCAACTGATTGATTTCTGGTAAAGAAAGGTAGTGCCAATTGTTTCCCCAAGTAATAAACCTGCTACGAGCACTTGAATGGAGCGCGCTGCCCTTTAAATTTTCTGCAAAAAACAGGATACCTCCCGGCTTCAAAACACGACGCATCTCTTTTATAGCCATTTCTATTTGTTCGTTTCGACCATGGCTTCCAACAACCCCAAGCATAGATTTGAAAACTACGAAATCGAAGCTTGCATCTGAAAAAGGGATTTGTTGGACATCAACCTGCATATAATCAATGGGAATAGACAAATTGAACCGCTGGTGGAAGTCTTTGGCTTTTTCAGGGAAAATATAATCTGTGCATAACATTTGGCATCCAAATTGGCGGGCAAAAAACAAGCTCAAACCGCCCATGTTGGCACCCACTTCGAGGCCGCATTTGCCGCTGAAATCTTTTTTTTCGCCAATGTATTTTTCCCAATAGCGTAGCGGCCGAGACCAAGTGGCTACATCCCATGCTACATAATCATAAACATTTGGGGTCATGCGGATAGGTGCTCTGCCAGAAAATGGTCTAGTAGCTCAATTTGGGTTGCTCGGCTAAAATACTGGGCCGCAGCACGACTTTTTTTGGAGCGCAATAGGCGTTCGTTAGCGCCATTATTGAAATGCGCTATATTGCTGGCCAGTTGCCCGAAGTTGTCAGGGGCATTCGTCCACCCTATCTGGTGCTTTTCAATGATCTGCGCCCCTTCACCTGCTCCAGAAAAGAAAATGGGCAGTCCAGCAGCCATAGCCTCGTAGATTTTGGACGGCACAGCACCTTGCAAGTGTCGGGTTAGGGAGATTAGTGCTGCTTCATGTTGCATAAGCAAGTCAGGAATCTCGCTGCTTTTTACGGCTCCATGGTAGTGGATACCTCGCTTGGGGTTTTGAGCCAAAAAAGACTCCAATTTAATTCGTTCTGGACCTGCGCCGTAAATGTGAAATTCTACCCCGAGACGTTTAAAATCAATGTTTTGACAAATTTTTACAATGCCTTGCGCTACGCCGAGTAAACCTGTGTAAACCAGTTTTGGCGTTTCTGACAAACAGGTATTGCGCTCAAGGTTTGGAAACCGGGCGAGGTCTACGCCGTTTCGGAAAAGCAGGACACGCTTCCCCCCTCTCTCTTTCATGTGTTCCACGATTTCCGCTGATTGGCCCGTACATACAAATGCGTGACGGTATAAAAACGCCTCCAAGCGTTCTAAAAAGCGATAAAACCACCCATCAGATATAGCACCTAATTGCTTGGCAGTCAAGGGCCAAAGGTCAGATACATTGAATATTAAACGCGGCTTTGAAAATAGGCAAAGCAACCATCCGGCAAACCCCAAGGTAAGCGGCGGGCTTTCAACCAAAAGGTAGTCGGGTCGCTTGATCCACAAGTTTGGCAGGGCGCATAAAGCCGTGAGGCTAAAAGAAAGCATGCTCAAGATACGCGGAAAGGCTTTGGGCGAATTAGAAGCATACAACCAGTATCGGTGTACCGGGATTTCCCCCATCTTTTCTACTGATTTCCACTTGCCGCGATATGGATCGAAAATGCGGCCATGCGGGTAATTCGGCAACGCAGTAATGACCTCGACTTCCCATCCGCGTTTTTGCATTCCCAAAGCAAGTTCGGAAAGGCGTGTTTGGGGTGCGCCCATTTCTGGCGGGAAGTACTGCGTGAGAATGAATAGCCGGCGGCTCATGGTAGGCAGGCGAAAAAGTGTTTGGTTTTGCCAGAGGCGGGACGTTCTATCTTTTCCACTCGGTTGATTTCCAAGATCAAACCATCTTCCAAATAGGTTTTCATGGCAGCCCGGATGCCAGATACTTCACTGTCGGAAAGTGGTCGGTCGGTTACAACATCAAAGACGAAGGTGTCGAGCGCAGTTTGCCGGATGATGAATTCCCGGAGCGAGCCACCTGATTCAAGGATACTGCGCGAGATGTAATAGAACGTAAGGCCGGCGGCATTTTTGCCACTCGGCAATTGGATCACATCATTGGTGCGACCAGAAAGTTGTAGTAATCGGCTTTTTGCACCCCGCTCAATAACACCCAGGTCGCCTATTTCGTAGCGTACCATCGGAAAAGCCCGATTGTGGAGGGAAGTGATTATTATTTTTCCTTCTTCGCCATCTGGTACAGGGCGGTTTGATTGATCCAGCACCTCAACGTACAGATTTTCTTCTGACAATATCCAATCGCCGCTTTCATCTGTGAAGGCAATGATATCCAGCTCGGATGCGCCGTATTCGTTGGCTATGGGCAATCCAAAGGCCGACTGCAAGATGTCCATGTCTTCCCGCGTGCAAACTTCAGAGGTGACAATACAAATACAGAGGGTTGGGCATACTGTTTTCAACACGATCTTTTTATCCAATAGATAGCGGGCAAAAAGCACCAGCGCACTGGTGTAGCCATACAAATACTTGAATTTCGTATTGGAAAATTTCTTCAAAAAGACGCTCAGCTGTGCATCAGACAGGTCGAATACTGGAAAGCGCACCCGATTGGAAATCAAATCTTTAGCCAATTCGATTTGTCTGCTTCGGCCAATTAAAGGAATCCCATAAAAGCGTGCTTGTTTTTGCCCCAACTTCAATCCGTGCCAGGCATATCGGTCCGCAATAAGCGCATACGTCATGGCGTGGGCATACTTGTCTTTGGCAAAAAAGAAGGGGTGTCCGCTGGAGCCGGAGGTGTTTCCCACATAAATTTCTGCGGGTCGGAACGGCGCCGAAAGCAAGTTGTCAAAATTCCCTTGCAGGTGTTTTTTTTCAATAACAGGTAAAACATCCCAATTGTCGGGAAACGCTGTGGTAAAAAGCGAGCGGTAGACGGTATTGTGCTCAAAATGATACCGGGCGGTTTCCCATCGTTTGTTTTCCTGCCATTTTCTGAATGCTGCCGGATTCAACAACTGAATATGACGCAGGTCGTTTCTTGCCTTTGTTAAAGGATACCCTTTGACCGCCAGCGTAAAATTCAGCAACATGGATAAGGCGTCATTGCAAGAGATCGAGCCATTGTTTTTCTATTGCTGTCCAGTCGAAAGATTCGGCTTTTTGGCGGGCGTTTTTGCTCAGACCTTCTGCCAATACAGGCGAATTAAGCAGGCTTTGGATGTTTTGTACCATAGCGGGGATTTCATTGTCGGGACTGAGCAGGCCAGTTTCATGGTGCGTAAGTAGAAAAGGCACTCCGCCAACATTAGTAGAAACGATGGGCAATCCCAAGGCCATCGCCTCCATGACACTGACCGGGGTATTGTCGACATGGGTGGTGCTGATGAAGATATCATAATCTTTAGCGAGGGCAATCCATTCGGATTTCGGCAGCCCGCCCATGAATTTAACCTGCCCTGCGATCTTTAGTTCGGCAGCAAGTTTTTTGCATCGTTCCATACTTCCGTCTTTGTCAGTGCCGACCATGCAGAGTTGCGCTTCAGGGTATTCCCTTTGAATAGCTGCAAAAACCTGCATGGCCATTTCGGGGTGGTACGTTTTTTCAAAGGAACGGACCCAGAGAAAACGAGGTCTAAGCATACGTCTTTGGAGGAAAGCATACTGTGCTAATTGTATAAAGTTAGGGATCAGTATAGTTTTATAGCCGGCCTGTTGAAATGCGTTTTTCAAATAAGCTGAAGGGGCTACATTGGCAAGTGCGAAAGCAAATATCGCACTCGACATCAGGGGTGAACGGGACATACGTGCGGGCAAATTGCCCCCATGCAGATAACAGATGTAAGGCTTTCGAAACACGCGACAAAGCAAGGCGATACTCCATGCGTAGTAAAAATTGAGTGTACTATACACGGAGATGATGATGAAATCTGCTTCGCGGCGTCTTTGCAGCAGGCTTTCAATCATGTCCAATAATCGAAGTATTTTATTTTTTTTGCAGGAGGCGTAATAGACTTTGAAGTGGGGTTCCAACATTTTGCCGTGTTCTTCCATTACAGATATAGTCGCACCTTGCGGAACGAGCATATTCCCGATGTAAAGAAGGGTTTTCAAGCCGGTTTTTTGTTGTCCGAAATCAAAAGGAACGCGAATCCAAAAGCAACGCATGGCAGGGCCATTCGCATCCCGCTATGCGCCAATGTGAACATGGATAAAATAAGAAATGTTAGCATCCATTGACGTGTCTCATCGTTCTTGATTTGGCGAAAATGCCGCAAAGGCAGGGCAACAAAAGCGCATAGGATAGACAACAAGCCCAGCATGCCATGTTCCCCCAACATTCTGGTAAATTCGGTATGGGAGGCAATCCTTTGGGTGCGATTTTCGGCTTCTCTATAAATCGTTCCCCGGCCAATGCCAATCCCCCAAATGGGATTCTCTGCAAAGGCTGCCAATTCGCTCTCGATAATTTCTTCCCGGCCAGACAGGTACTTGCTTTCTGAAATGCTCCTGCCCAAAATCACTTCAGAGGTGGATAATCCTTGATACCGGTAAAGCAAATAATTGCCCGTGATTTCATTGGCAAAAAACGCAATGGCGATAAGGAGGATCGAACTAAACGCTAGTATTGGCAACTGCTTTTTGGTCTTTTGGCGATAAGTTTTCGAGATGAAAAAAAGTGCGAACATTGAAAGCGCCAACGCGCCAAATGAGCCTACCATGCCTCCGCGTGAAAAAGTAAGTAAGCCTCTGAAAACCAGCAATGCGAGCAGGGTAAAATCGAAAAAGCGATACCCCAAGGGCGAGCGTCCGAGCAATATCCCGGTCACTAGCAACACGATGGCCCAGCCTAAGGAAGTGGATACCTGATTGGGGCCGAAGCCTCCGCTTGAGTCAAAATTTGAACCGCCTATGAAGTCTATTTCTGAAAGGCTTTTCCCCAGAAATAACAGCATGACCAAAGCAATAGAAGGCAAAATCCCCGCCCGCAGCAGCAAGGCCAATGTTGTTTTTTGGAAAGGCCGATGATAAAAATACCAGGCAGCGGCCAACAAAGTGGCAGGCCCAGCTAAATATTGGGAAACCAAATCCACTATGCGCGCTTCCGAGATGCCGCCGTAGATCGCAGTCACGAATACCCCTGGCAACAAAAGCACAAGATAAGCCAACAAAAGATAGGGACGTTGCTGCCTGCTTGCCCCCAAAATACTGCCCAACCCAAAAACAGCGATGCAGGCATACTTCCCAAATTCCCAAAACACGGCACTCTTGCTCATCCGCGACAACACTTCAAAACCAGCCAGGTAAAGTCCGTAGTAGCCAGCAAGAGAATCCTTGTCCCGGGTAGCAAAAATCTCCAGCATTGCCACTGCTGTAATTGCCACATACATCACTGCCACAGCACCCGGTTGTGCGTTTGCCAAAAAGCCAAGCCCGATGTGCAGCAGGACCGCCAGGATTGGGTTTCGGAGAAAGAGTTGGAGGAGCATGGGTTAGTTTTCGCCTAATATCTCACATGCTACACGGTTCACAAAATGTTCGTAAGTGAAAGCGGCGCAAATCTTGTTGACCTGTTCTGCCATGCTTTTTAGCAAGTAAGCTTCAGGAAGTTGAGCAATCATGGCTGCAAGCTGGCCATTCGGGAGTAAATTGGCTTGAAGCAGGAAACCATTTTGACCGTGTCGGATGTATTGGTTGATACAGGAAACATCGGTAACCATGGGAATGCAACCAAAATTAGCTGCTTCCGCCACTACTTTAGGGAATCCTTCTGCAGCAGATGGGAGGAGCAAAATGTGGGATTGCGCCAGTACCTCTTCCACTTGAGCCTGTCCTAAGAAACCATGTACATGGATTGGAATGCTTGAGGTATTTGCCAGTTGCTCGCATTGTTGCTTAAGTGGGCCGTCTCCGACCAAATGGAGTGATCCAATGTTCGGTGCGGAATCTAATGTTCTGAAAGCGTCCAGAATCCAGTGGACTCCTTTTGCTTCCTCAAGCCTGCCAACGAAACAAAAATGAAAGGGGGTAGCATAGGATTTTAAGGCTATAATCTGTTTGCCTTTAAACAGTTGTTTCTGATCAAGGCATGGATTTTCAAAACTCAGGCAGTGATTCGGTTGCCCCTGCCAATATCCATTGATGGTCACTTTGGAAGCATAGGCTCGTTTAAGGATAGTCCGTTGAAATGCGAAAAACCGGGGCGCCGGATTTTGTACCCAGTTCCCAGCATACTTGTGCCAAAAGATTTTTTTGGAGAAAAATAAGGAAAGCATTGTGGCAATGAAAGCGGGGGACGAAGGTGCTCGGGTATAAATCACATTATGCCGCAGCATTTCCGCTACGATTCGCACAAACATCCCTGGAGAACGGAACAATACAGCCAACTTGTCGGAAAAGAGGTCGCCGCCAGATTTGCTCAAAAGCACAAGCCGTATTTTTGGATTTAACACCTGGCTGAACGAAGCATTCTCGCGATATTCTGGTTTGTTGAAACCGATCCAGGTGACATGACTGAAAAGCGGCAAAAGGGAATTGATTTCTCGCAGCACAGAACCTAGCGCATGGCCTTGTCCACCTGTTTCAAACATTGCCGTATCGGAAACGATCAGCAGGCGGCGACGATTTTCTGGTAGAATCTCAGGCATTTTTGTACATATTCCTTACTGCCAAATTTTTCGGCAAAGACCCGCTTCATTTTTTCTGTTTCTGGGCGTTCGTTCAACAGCATTTCAATTCTTTCTTCCCATTGCTCAGGATCGAAATTGTCAATAAAAAACGCTGGAAATTCAGGACGAATAGCCGCAGCCGTTTCACCCGTGGCATAGGCCAAAAAGGGCAGGCCTTGAGCGAGATATTCAATTAAGACCAAGGGGCCAGTCTCTGAAATTGAAGTGTGTAAGCCGAGCCTGTATTTTGGCAGTTCGTATTGAACCTCAGTGCAATCATGCACTAGTTCGATATTTTCTGAAAGCCCCCATTCCCTTATCTTTAATTGTAATGCTCTAAAATATATAGGGTCTTGCACTTTGCCAATAATTGTCAGGCTTGAATTCTTTTCAAGTAGAAGACTTATTGCAAACAGATGATTTTTTATAGGTTTTATATTTGACACAAGCACTATTCCCGTTTTTTCGTGACATTGAAGCGAATTTATAGGAATAATAATGTTGCCTAAAAGCAGGGTTCGCTCTCCGGGGATATCCAGTTTTTCTTTCGCCCACGATACTAAGGGTTTGCTTACGCCGATATACCAGACAGGCTTCAGCAGGTACTGAAATAGGAACGGTATAGCAGGAACAACATTGATTTGGCCAAAATGATCGTGCAGTATGATTGGGGTTCGGACACCAAATACCCTGGCGAACAGCCGACAGTATTGGTAGTTGTGCCGCATGTGGACATGGATGATATCAAATTTGCGGGCTATACCGACAAAAGCCAAGAGCGCGTTTTTATCAAATCGGTGTCTCCGATTCAAACTGGTCACTTTAATCCCTGGCCTGAGTTGGGGCGACAATTCTCCTGGTGCAAGCAATGTGAGTACTTCGATATCTAATCCAGCATCATACAATAGATTGGAAAGGTAAAGTGCTACCCGTTCAGCTCCCCCTATGCCAAATGTGTCAATCACTTGAAGCACTTTCATTGCAATAATTCAATACGAGGGCCTTCTTTCAATTTTTTTGTGGATATAAACCAAGACCTAAAAACTTGGATGAAAACAATTGGCAGGAGCAAGATAGAAAGCAAGCTGCCGGATAAAAGCGCCAGCTTGCTTTTTTTGAAGCGGTAGGAAACAAGCGATGGCAGCACTCCGATAATAAGGCCTAGAAAGACAGTTTTAGTACTAAAATATCTTCGATAAAGGTATAAAACGCTTGGTACTGGTCTTGGCGCAAACCAGTTTTTAGGCCGGAATCCATCCCAGCTGCCCATTTCTCGAAGTCCACCTTCGCCCACTTTCAGGTGCAGTCGTTTGGCCTGGCTATTGGATATGCTGGCAAAGCCTGCAATATGTGCTCTTAGCCCGAATTCTCCATCGCCCATTCGTTGGCCTTCAAAATGGCGGTCGAACAGCCCAATTTTTTCGAATACCGTTCTTTTTATCATCACATTGCCCGTATCTAATTGATCGGCCCAGCGAAAATGGCGATAGTTTTCAGGTGTTTTAGCACCAATTTTCGAGATAGAAATTCCAGCAGATATATCAGATTTAAAAAAGTCCAGGCATTTGAGGTGTTCGCTAATCCAATTTTTTTCTATCCTAGAGTCGTCGTCAAATAAAAGCAGGTATTGGGCATCAGACATTTTTACAGCATTATTTCGAGCCAGCCATAGCGCTTTTTCATGTTGCTGATTAACAATAACAGACAAATCAAATTTATTGTAGAAATTTTTCTGAAATGGTGATGATTGGTCTATCACAATCACCTCAAAATTGGGGTAATCCTGCTTTTCAAGATCGTGAAGCGCGTCTTCCAGATATGCATAGCGATTTAGGGTAGGTATAATAACTGAAACTTTTGGCCCTGATACGATTAAGTTTGATTTGAATTGATTGTAGGCTACTTCATGTGGGAATACTGAAATATAAGGATAGATACGTTTTGTCCTTGATTGCATGATAAAAGCAGAAATCTCCTGAAAAGGGTTGTTCAATCCAAGTAAGCGGAGCAAGAAAATGTACCAGGACCAAATTGGGTGAAAATGTCGCCTTATAAAACGGTAATTATCCTCGCATGTCGGCACAGCCTGATCTGTCTCAAGGTGCATTGCGAATGAAGCATTTTTGACGAACCCTTTGTGCCACATTTGATATGCCGCATCGCGTTTCGCTACGTTTATGGAACTAAATCCTTTGTCCAATTCGACAATATTCTGCTCTTCCGGGGTCATTTTTGCTATATCATAGAAAAATGGCGCAGTATGCGTCTTATGAATATTAAAATACCACACAGGATTTGCGTATCTCAAAAAAGGGAAGATAAAGCACTCTGTCACAAAAAGAAAATACCTTTTATAGATACGTTTACTAAAACTTTTTAAGTTTAGTAAACGTGGCAAAAGTGTAAATTACGATAGTTCAAAAAACTGCTTGAATGCATGCGTTTGAAAGTCAAGAGAAAACTTTTCTAGTAAACGTTGTCGCTTTTCTAAAGGAATGCTATAATTTATATTGAATTCCGTTATCTTATTTGCCAGGCTTTCAACATCGTATCGTGGTACTTCTAAAAAATACACTTGTATTTCAGGGATACTATAGCTGTCAAAATCTGAATAAAACGCGAGGGTCTTTAAACCGATAGCAAATGACTCCAACATTGAATTACTCAGGCCTGTAACCAAGTGAGGGTGAACATATAAATTGTGTGCTGCCAGCAGTGCGGGCAATTCATTGTGATCAGTTTTTTCCTGGATAAAGACGACGTCACTAAGATCAAGATCATGAATCATAAACAAATACTTTTCCTTTTCTCGACCATAGCCAATAATTGTACAACTAAAGTCTATATGCTTGTTTTTTAGATTTTTGCACGCTAACAATAAATATTCGATTCCTTTGATGTACTCAAAACGACCAACGGTGACCATACGGAGCTTGTCTTTCGGTAAGGGAACATTTTGTAGGAATCTATTCAAATTTACACCCTGGTAGATAACGTGCGATGGAGGAGGAGATAACCCGAGTTCAATAAATTGCTGCTTAAGTTTTTCTGATAAAAAATGGAGTTTATGGATGTAAGGTATGAGTCGGGAATATTGCTCTAAAGTGCCTGGTTTAACAAATGGATTAACCGTAATGTCTGAACCACGGACACTGCTGAAAAGACGCAGGTTTCTTTTTTGATGAAAAGCCGGAAGCACGCTTTCGAATTCAGACATCATAAAAAGAAAAGGGAAATAAAGCCGCGGCGCACAAGCTTGGTTCAGTAGAAATATTCGATATAAATATTTTAGGTTAAAGGTTTTGTGTTTTATTGTTAGTTTTGGCAATGACAAAATAAAAGGAAATGAAACAGGCTTTGGTAAATATTTAACGGCAAACGAATAAGCAGTACTGTTCTGAATTTTTCCTCGTTTGTATACAAGCAACTCAAGATTGAATTCTTTCCCAAGCGCTTGAAATAATTGTCGCAAAAAAACTTCTGATGTAGTGTTCAGATCGTTGATAAATATACTTAGGTCAAGGACTTTCGCCATTCAAACAGCCTAATTATTTTGTAATTATGGATGGTAAAAAACGCTGGACTAAAGGTGACATACTATTGAATATCAGGACTTGTCGCTTTAGATCTTCCTTAAAGAACGCAAACATCGCTATCAATATGGTTAGGCCGAAAATGGGGGCCATCCAAAGTTTTGGATCTGAGGGAATGATGCAAAAAACAATTATTGCAAAAATAGTAGCACATATTGGAGACCTGATAGCTTTCCAAAAAGCCTTCCAGCCAAAATCCAAAAGTATGTTGGCCATATAAAAATGTGCAGAAGCACCGACAGATCTCATTAGGCTTACTATTACACAAATACCCAACAGGCCCCATGGCGAAGCAAGGAAAATACTTATAAAAAGTAATGGAGTAAACACTAGATTATATCTTAATCCAATACCAGGCTTGCCTAGAGCGAAGTATAATCCGGAGCTTGGACTGCCTAAAAAACGTATTAACGCGAAAATGCAGAACAACTGAACTGGAAGTATCGCAGGTGCCCATTTGGCACCATACATCAGAATGATTAGGTCATGTGCGAACAATCCGATTCCAGCGATAACAGGTATCCCTAAAAAACCAAGGGTTGAAAGCATTTTTAGATATTGAAGTCTTACCGTGGGAAGTTGCTGCTGGTTGCGGGAAAAAACGGGCATACAAATGCCTCTAACAATAGGTAGTATATGTTGATTCAAAAGGTTAGAGAAGCGAAAAGCGATATCGTAGATACCCAGTGCTTCCATACCCAATAACTTGCCAACAACGAGGGTGTCACCTTCGTTGGCAATTTTTGTAATAATGTTGGAGGATAAAAGTTGGCTGGAATATCGAAATATCTGTGGCCAGTGTTGTATTCCTGTTTTCCTCAGCTTTGGCTTGAATCCAGCACGAAAAAAAAGTGCCAAACTCAACAATGGTGGGAAAATAAAAAGTGGAAGCACAAGGCTGTATAGTCCCATTCCTGACCAGGCAAAAATTACCATGCTACCCTGCGAAAGGGTTCCTGCCACCATTTGAATGGGTACTATTTTTGAAAATTCCATGTCCTTTTGTAGGAGAGCAATAGGCACCACTTGAAAGATGCTGAATAGCGAACTGATTATTAACATCCAAACGATGTTGGTAAGTCGCTCGTCCTGATAAAAAATCCCCCAAATGCTGGAGCTTATCACCATTAGAATAAAAACCAGGAATACAATACTCAAATGCAACCAGAAAGCTGCTTGTTGGAGGTCCTCTTTATCATTTTTGTTGTAATAAATAATGAATTCGCCAATGCCCCCGTTGCTAATAGCCTGCACAAAGCCAACGAGTGTTGTGGCGATAGCCACAAGGCCAAAATCAGAGGTGTCCAGGATTCGGGCCAAATAGGCCATTACACCCAGGCTTAAAAGACCGCCCCAGATTTTCCTGAAACCTAAGAGAGCAGCAGTGCTTCCAGCCTGGGCAGCAAGAGATTTAATGGGGGTTTCCGATTTTTGCCTTTCTTCCTGTCGCATACGACATCATTATTACATGCGCATTTAAACTGGATTTCAGTTTGTCCCCTTTATCCAATTGCCAAAATTTCCCCAAAAGCTGCTACGCGGCACTTTATCAGCCTCATAATACCCATATCCGTACCCATATCCATACCCGTCTCTTTTACCTTCTTTAATGCCATTCAACACGACTGCAAGGTTGCGCATTTTTTTATCCTGATGGATATTGTGGAGAATCTTGAGCATCCCTTTTTTGGTTTGACCTTGTCGCACTACATAGATAGCTGCTGAGGAAAATCGGTCGAGCAAGAGGGCATCGGCAACAAGACCAACCGGAGAGGTGTCAATTATGATAAAATCAAAATCTGCCTTGAGACTGACTATAAGTTCGTCCAAGGCTTGATACATAATGAGTTCAGAAGGATTCGGAGGCAAAGGGCCACATGGTATATAAAACAGGTTTTCCTGGAGGGCGCTGGGGCGTATGATTTCCGCTGCGTTGGCTTGTCCCAACAAGTAATTGGTGAGGCCTTTTTCATGCTCCATCGCTCCGAGGTATCGGGCCAATTTTGGCTTGCGCAAGTCTAGTTCAATGAGAACCGTTTTCTTGCCAGAAAGGGCAAAGGCAACCCCTACATTGGCAGTCACAAAGGTTTTTCCATCTCCACTGGCGCCAGAGGTGATGAGGATAGTTTGGCCTTTGTCAATTGCAGGAGGAAGAATAAATTGGATATTGGTACGCAGCAAACGGAACATTTCAGCCACTGCTGACCGACTTTTGCCAGTCATCACAATGTTTTTTTTACCTTGACTGTATGCAATGCCGCCCAGATAAGGGGCGTCTGTTGCTTTTTGGAGGTCATTTTCCCCTTCCACTGTATCATTCAGCAAGTCCTTCAATAAAATGTACAATGCTGGCAGTGCCAGGCCAAACATTACCGATAGCACATAAAGGAGTTGTTTTTGTGGTTTTACCGGGATGTTATTGGGCCGGGCGGGATCCACCACCCTGGAATTTGCGGTCGTGCTGGCAAGTGCCAACAGGGTTTCTTCTCTTTTTTGAAGGAGAAAAAGATATAGGTTCTGTTTGATGGATTGTTGGCGCATAATCTCCTGCAACTCACGCTCCATGCGGGGTACCTCTCTGACCTTTCCTGTAATTCCGCTACGTTTTGCACGCGCGATCCCAAGGATTGTTTCTGTTTTTTTGGACACCTTCTTAATGGATTCCAACACGTTGATATGCAGGCTTTGAAGTTCTTGATTGAGGCTGAGGAGGGCCGGATTGTCAGATTTGGCCGTTTGCATGAGCCGATTTTTGCTGAGCACCTTCTCGTTGAAACGTATCAGCAATTGGGAAAGCACCACATCGTCGGTGCTGAGATTGGCTGGTATGAGTTGGTATCGCTCTTCGCTCATACGGGCTAAATATGCTTCCATACTCTGGAGTATGCTGTGTTGGACTTCCAGATCGGATATCTCCTCGTCAAACTGGGACATTTCATTTAGCACAATGTCCATGCCTGCTTCAATGCTGGTACCGATTTGATTGCGTTGTTTATACTTTTGGACTCCTCCTTCTACTGTCGAAAGTTCATCTGTCAGGAAAATAAGGCGTTGGTCAATAAATTTGATGGTATTTTCACTGACTTTGTTTTTGTCTTCGGCTGCGGCATGGTTATACACTTCCACCAGTTTGTTCAAGACATTCGCCGCACGGCGCGCTATCGGTTCTCGAAGTTTCATCTCCAGTACGCTGGAATAGTAACTCATGGGTTTGACCAGCAAATTCTGAATATATGCTCGTGCTATGGACTCGATAGGGATTATTTGGATGATTGCATGACCTTGGTCTAACATTGGGGCTGCCAAATTCCGGGTAATCCAAAAGGTGCCTTTACTGGTCTCAATCCATTGCCCAAATGGATGTGTGCTGCGTTTTTCGCCTTCTATCAATTCAAAGTTAAAGCTGTCAATACATTGAACGTCAAGGAAGGCACTTTCCCCCTTCCTCAGTTTGAAAGAATCAAGCCGGATATAACTATTCCCATACATCTCCTCGTTTTTCACCCGGCCTACTGCAAAATACTTTACCCCGAGGTTTAGTTTGCGCACCACCTCCTCCATCAAGGTCTGCGATTTAAGGATTTGGATTTCATTTTCTATGTTTTTGGTTTCCTGAATTGCGCCCAATTCCTGGAGCAAAGCAGTTTCTGATAGCCCACTCCCTTTTTGCTCATCTTTTATCAACAGGGAACATTTCACCTCATATTCAGGCACCGCATAGCGCAGGTAAGCCCAGGCAGCGAAATAGGCCATTGCTGGTAGGATCAAGTACAGGTACCAGAATTTCCATACATAGTGGTACAACAAAGCCTTCAGATCAAAAGCCCTCTCTTTGGTAGAGAAAAAATCAGGTAAGTGGTCAGCGTTTGCCAAATTGAACAGGAATTAATAGTTATCAATCAGCGGAATAGCAATATGATAATATTCGCCAAAATCGCCCCCGCCGATACCCATGGCAAGACCTTCGAGGCCTGGTCGCTCACCACACTGGTTTTTTGTTTGAGCGGTTCTACATACACCACATCGTTCTGTTTCAAATAAAAATAGGGCGAAGCAAAGACGTTGCGATCTTGCAAATCTACCCTCCCAAACTCGCGCTTTCCATCTTGCTCCCGAATGACGAGGATGTTTTTTCGGTTGCCGTAGTTCGTCAAATCGCCTGCAAGCCCCACGGCTTCCAGCACGGTTACACTCCGCTCTGGTAATGTGTAAGTAGCCGGGCGACTTACCTCACCCAACACCGTGAACTTGAAGTTTAGCCAACGCACATTCACAATCGGGTGGGCAATGTAACGATTCAGTTTTTGCTTAAAGGTGTCGCGGGCTTGTTCTACACTTAGTCCGCTGAGGTGCATTTTCCCCAGCACCGGAAACTCGATATCGCCCGCCTGATCCACAAGGTAATGGTTGCCTGTGATGTTGTTTTCTTCTTTGGTCCGCGCGCCGATCCCCTGCAAAGTAAAGGGGGCCACCGCTGCCGGGTCTTCCGCATACACGCCTATTTCCAGCAAATCATCCGGCTGTATGCGCACATCGGCCATGATGGGCATGGGTTGCGCCCCGACAGGGAATGCAGGGCCTTCGTTGAAGTTTATCAACTGCTTGTGCTGGACGCAAGAGGCCAGGGAGAGCAGCGAAAGCGCGAAAAGATAATAGCGGAAACATTGGTTCACGATGTACGGATGCTTAAGATAGTTGGGGGTTTGCGCGTTGGGAATACCTTCCAAACTTATTCAGATAGTAAATTGGTATGCATCACTTCATCACTTCATACTGTGCCACTCCACGGTTCTTTTCAAACCCTCCGCCACACTTACTTTCGGAAAATAGCCCAAAATCCGCTGCGCTTTTTCAATGCTTGCCAGTGAGTACGGGATGTCTCCAAGGCGTTCAGGGCCAAACACGGCTTTGGTATCAACCTTCAATTCTTTGCGCAAAATTTCGAACATTTCCAGCAACGTGGTTTGTTGTCCGAAAGCGATGTTGAACACTTCGCCGAGGGCTGCATTGTTTTCGCAGAACAAGGCTAGCAGATTGGCCAGAACGGCATTGGCCACATAGGTAAAGTCTCGGCTGTTCGATCCGTCGCCGTTGATGGTCGGGGATTCTCCATTTTGCAATTTGCTGATAAACAGAGGTATTGCAGCGGCATAGGCTCCGTTCGGGCTTTGCCTGGGACCAAACACGTTAAAGTAGCGCAGCCCTATCACTTCCATTCCGAAAGTGCGGGCGTAAACGGAGGCGTAAAGTTCGTTCACATATTTGGTCACGGCATAAGGAGAGAGTGGTTTGCCGATTTTGTCCTCTATTTTTGGAAGTGCAGGACTGTCTCCGTAAGCGGAAGAGGAGGAGGCGTATACGATTCGTTTTATCCCGGATTCTTTGGCGGCGTGGAGTATATTGAGTGTGCCAGAGATGTTCACGGCATTGGTAGTTAATGGGTCTTGTGTGGAGCGAGGCACGGAACCAAGGGCGGCCTGGTGGCTTACCAGATCCATGCCGTTGCAGGCCCGCAAGCAGTTGTCAAAATCCCGAATGTCGGCTTCGAGGAATTCAAATTTGGGGTTGTAATGGTGTTGGGAGATGTTTTCTTCGAAACCGGTGGATAGATTGTCGAGCACGCGGACAAAGCTGATGCGTTCATCGGCAAGAAGGGCGTCTACCAAGTTGGAGCCAATGAAGCCTGCACCGCCGGTTACGAGGATTTTTTTCATAGTGTTGGGCTCGGGTTGCTTGCGATTTGTGCTTTGGTGGTCATCCCCCCTGCCCCCTTCGAAGGGGGAGTTGGGCTTGGGTTGCTTGGGGTTCCTACGTTCTTCTGACCAAGGATGCACTTCTGCTTTAGACCGCTGAGTAGCCAGGCGCGGAGGCTCCCCCTTTGAAGGGGGTAGGGGGATGAAAAGTAAAGCACAAACCCCAAGCATCATTTCCTCCCAAAAGGATGCTTAACCAAGGGCAACGCTGCCAAAGGATGATAATCCCCCACAAGCCCCACGGGCACCTGTTCGCGAATATCGTGCGCCAATTGGATGGCAGGTAAAGCATCGTTCAGGCCGAAACCATTCCCCTCCAGAATATCCTGATAACTAAGGGTATGCAAGTCCGTAAAGCCTTCACTGAACTCCAACGATTCACCGTCTACGGTAATGTTTCGGAAGGTTCGTTTGCCCGCTGCTTCGGCAGGCAGGGTGTCGGGGTTGATGCTCAGAAACCATCGGACGTGTGCTTTTTCAAATTCAAGAAAACCGGCAGCGCGGTCGTGGGTGTGAACGTGGACGATGTTTTCTTTCAAATTGCCAAAAATCCAGGCCAGCATATCAAAAAAGTGGATTCCGATGTTGGTGGCGATTCCGCCGGATTTGGCCAGGTCACCTTTCCAACTGGTGTAGTACCAATTGCCGCGGGAGGTGATGTAGCTCAAGTCCACATCATGTTTTTTACCTGAAAAGTCTTGTGACACTTTGTATTTTAAGTCTACAATAGCCGGGTGGAGCCGGAGTTGCAGAATGGTGGAGACGCGCTTTCCAGACTCTGTTTCGTTGGTTCTCAATGCCTCCGCGTTCCAGGGATTTAGTACCAACGGCTTCTCGCAAATAACGTTGGCACCATGGCGAAGTCCGAATCGGATATGGGCATCGTGCAGGTAGTTGGGCGAGCAAATACTGACATAGTCAATGGCTTGTCCGGCGCGTTTCAACTTTTCCAGGTGCCGATCGAAACGCTCGAACTCGGTGAAAAAGGCGGTCTCCGGGAAATAACTGTCCAACACACCCACGGAATCCTGCGGGTCATATGCTGCCACGAGCCGGTGACCGGCGTCGCGGATGGCTTTGAGATGCCGGGGCGCGATATAGCCTGCTGCGCCAATGAGTGCGAAATTGGACATTGGATAAGGGTGACTTATTTCATGAATTCGATAGGATAGGGGTAGAACACGGATGACGCGGATTAGACACGGATTTTATTGTATGGAATAAATATTCGAGGTCAAAATCTCCAAAATGAAAATCCGTGTCCCATCCGCGTTATCCGTGTTCTACCTTGTCAAACCTTACCCACGTTCAAAAAACGCCTTCACCGCTCCCGTAATCTTCCCCAAAATCTCCTCCGTCATTTCAGAGTGCATAGGCAAAGAAAACACCGACGCACAGAGCGCTTCTGTAACTGGCAGCTCACCGCCTTTCCAGAATGGGGCATAGGCGGGTTGTTTGTAGAGTGGAACGGGGTAATAAATCATGCAAGGAATGCCTTGTTCCAACAGGTACGCTTTCAACTCATCTCGTGTCTTTGCCGGATCGGGTGCGTTGATTTGCAAGGTGTATTGGTGAAAAACGTGCGTTGAGGTTGGCTCGCGGGCGGGGATTCGCAACTGCGGGATTTGCCCGAAAACACGGCCGTAATAGTCGGCAGCGCGGTTGCGGGCCGCGTTATATTCGTCAAGGTGTTTGAGTTTGGCATTGAGAATCACGGCCTGCATAGCGTCAAGACGGGAATTTACACCAATCTCGTCGTGGTAATACATTTTGGATTGGCCGTGGTTGGCAATCATACGGGCTTTGGCAGCCAGGGCATCGTCATTGGTCATTAGGGCGCCGCCGTCGCCGTAGCAGCCGAGGTTTTTGGACGGGAAAAAAGAAGTGCAACCGAAATGGCCGATGGTTCCAGTGGCCCCCCCCAGCC
>Ga0163147_10000690_pt1 | contig 52818 bp, 41 predicted proteins | sample OliLakLV19MP6G1_FD_148597 | JGI IMG/M metagenome (GOLD analysis project Ga0163147, IMG submission 148597) | Freshwater microbial mat bacterial communities from Lake Vanda, McMurdo Dry Valleys, Antarctica- Oligotrophic Lake LV.19.MP6.G1 | ecosystem: Environmental > Aquatic > Freshwater > Lake >... | reverse complement strand
CAAGGCTGTCATTCAACATTTAGCATTAAAAATTAAAAATTATTATAATGGCAAGGCTGTCATTCAACATTTAGCATTAAAAATTAAAAATTATTATAACGGCAAGGCTTCGCGCAATCTTTTTACAATTTCAAAAGCGGCAGGACATATTTCGGTATTTTTTAAAGTGAGATTGGCGATTTGATAAATCTGTTTGCGGTCGGTATGCGGGTATTCGCGGCAAGCTTTGGGACGAGCTTCATACACAGAGCAATAATTATCGGCGCCAAGAAAGGGACAAGGTGCGCCATTATGGACAAAATCTCCGTCTTCATCCAAGTATAAATATTTTTCTACAAAAGCGGCAGGACGCACGCCCAAGTGCTGCGCTAATCGCTCAATGTCTTTATCTCGAAAAATCGGACTGGTCGTTTTGCAACAATTGGCACAAGTGAGGCAATCTGTTTCGCTAAAGACTTCTTCATGAATATCTAAGACGATTTCATCCAGTTTTTTCGGCTTTTTTTGCGCGAGTTTTTGAAAATATTTTTTGTTAGCGGCGTGCGCTTCACGGGCGTATTGAGGGAGCGATTTTAATATAGTTTCCAAATGCAAATAATGATTTTATTACAGCAATTTATAAGATTGATATTATGCTGCCTGTAAGAATATTATATGTAATATCAATATTTAACTTTGAATGACCAAAGTTAAAAAGATTCGACTGACTTTCCTAATGGTAGTTTTTCGTCTTGATAAATGTAGAAGGCGCCTTCCTGAACTCCAAAAATTAAGAATTGTTATTGGCGATTCCCCACAATAATATTGTGAAAATACCACCTATAACCACGATCCATACAAACCAATTAATGAGCTTGTTAAACAGCCTGACAATCCATTCAGCATAGGTGCGCGTGTTGACTTCCTCTACAAATTCGGGCGTAGTGTTCGTAATCCAGGCAATTTCTCCTCGGGAGTAGCGGCGAGACTTCAGCATCCGTTGTACTTGCTCTTCGAGCTGTTTTTCCTTAAAAACATCATAAAAGCCGTCGTTCATCATAATGTTTAATTTTAAGGTGAGAAAATATAATTACTATTTTGATTTCTCAACAAACATTACGGATTATAATCTGGAATTTTATTACATCATGAAACTCATTTCTACAACTGCGCAGCGACGAGAAAAGGTTCCAGTTTATCTTATTTTTTCTATTGTTTTTTGTTGTGAATGAATAAATTAACACGTTTTCCACATTTAATTAACAATCCATCTTTTTGATGCTTTTTGTTTAACAAAAGCTTAACAGCACTTCATTTGGGTTTCTTATAGAAATTTTGTCATTTCGGGTGTTGTTATAATAAAAAAGCTATGAACCGAAATTTGGGAACCATTTTATTGTTGCTTTTGATCAGCGTTTTATATCAAAGTTGTGCGCAGGCGCAGGATACGACGCAGGCTTCCACCTTACCGCCGCCCGCAAAAGTGCTGTCCAATAACATTCCAGTGTATGATGAATTTGCAAAGCTGGAATCCATTTTCAATCAAAAATCCGATACGACGTATGTGATAAATTTCTGGGCGACGTGGTGTAAGCCTTGCGTGGAAGAGTTGCCGTATTTTGAAAAACTACACGCAGCGATGCAAGGACAGAAGGTGAAAGTGATTTTGGTAAGTCTGGATTTCCCGCGTCAGTTGGATACGAAACTCGTGCCGTATGTGGAGAAAAATAAATTGCAATCTCAAATAATTGCGCTGACGGATGGCGATTTTAATAGCTGGATTGATAAGGTAAGTCCGCAGTGGAGCGGCGCGATTCCGGTCACGGTGGTGTACAATGCGCAAAAGCGACATTTTGTGGACGAAGCATTCCCAGATTATGAGGCGTTGGAAAAATTAGTAAAAGCGTTTTTATGACGTGAGTGGTGAGATGTGATTGGTAAAACGTACCCTTTCAACATTCACTATTCATTTATAATCTTAAAATTATTTCTTATGAAAAAAATTATTGGATTTTCTGTTACAATATTGGCGGCGGTTGCACTTTGGGTAGCTGCGACGAATGTAAATGACTTACCGGGATTGAAAGTAGGCGATAAAGCATCAGAAATCGCATTAAAAAATGTGGATGGCAAAACGGTGTCGTTCAAAGATTATAAAGAGGCGAAGGGTTTTATCGTGACTTTTACTTGCAATACGTGTCCGGTGGCGCAGGTGTACGAAGAGCGGATTATAGCATTGCACAACAAATTTGCTGCGAAAGGTTATCCCGTCATTGCGGTAATGCCAAACGACCCGACTGTGTCAAGTGGTGATAGTTTTGACAACATGAAAGTGCGTGCAAAAGACAAGAAATATGGGTTTGCATACCTATTTGACGATGGTCAGAAAGTGACGAATCAATATGGTGCTACGCGTACGCCGGAGATTTATTTATTGGATAAGAATTTAACAGTTCGTTACACAGGCGCGATTGACGACAACGCTTATGATGATACTTCTGTAAAAACTAATTACGTAGCAAACGCGATTGCAGCATTAGAAAAAGGGGAAGAGCCAAATCCGAGTTTTACGAAGGCATTGGGTTGTGGCATAAAGCGGAAGAAGTAAGATGTGAATAGTGAAAAGGAATTCGTGAAATGAGATTGGTGATTGGTGAAACGTTGTCGCTAAAAGCGCCAAATCACCAATCACCATTCCCATTTTATACTAAATCTTGTGATTCATTTTTATCATTAGAAGGCATAGAATCGGGTGTGTTATCTGCTTTTCGCCAGCCTTTGCGCATCCACTGAATGACTGCGCCGATAGCGATAGCCGTAGCTGCAAAAGCGACAAATCTACCCGGCAGCGCGGCAATACTCACTAATTTTAAAGCTGCAAATAAACCGGTCGCTACGGCAATTAGAATCCCTTTATTCCAATCTCGATTTAAATGTTTTTCTAATTCGTACGCTCCAATCACAGCAGTCAGCGCACCTGCCAAAATAAGTGCCACGCTATAGCCACTCATCAAAATGAAGCCAACCGGAATGCCAATCACAGTGATGAAAGCAAGTATTGCGAGGAGCGGAACTAAAATCCAGAATTTTGCACCCGTTTTTACGTAACTGCCTACATTTTGGCGGAAGTCGCCAGTATTTTTATTGAAAAAGTGACCGAAAAATCCAATTAGCAGTGTAATAAGTAACAAGCCCGATGCAAAGCGATACACCGCAAATGCTGCGAATCCTTTCTTCACCACTTCTCGGTCAATACTGGTTTTAAATTTTAAATTTTCATTATATTTTGCAGAAGCGCCCTTCTCTAAATGTCCGTCAAAATTAGCGTCGCCGCGCTCATTCCAATATTCTACATTGCTGTAAAAACGAGCTTCCGAGCCGATATTTAATTCTTCAGATGCTAATGAGGATTTTCCTTTGATTAAACCATTGATATAGATTTCGCCGCCTTTGGCTTCAAAATTGCCTTCGACGATTCCTTCAAAATAGACCTCTCCTGCCGCAACCCACATATTGCCTTGCGCTGTGCCTTCAAAAATAATTTTACCACCAGCTACCCGCACATCTCCACCGATAAGGACACCTCTTGGAATCGTTAATTCACCACCAGCCACCAGCAAATCGCCTGCTACATTTGCATTCAAAGTCGCTTTACCACTCGCAAAACGCAAGTCGCCACCAATGGGACTATTTATTTCAACCTCGCCACCTGCCAGCAACAAATCTGCGCCAATCGGTGCATTCACTTCAATTTCGCCACCCGCACAAACCAAATCGCCACCAATCGGCGCGTTGACGTAAATCTCGCCACCTGCTGTGTAAAGGTTGCCACTTACCGGTTTAGAAACTTGAATATTGCCACCGGTTTTAAAATTAAAAGCCTGCAACTGCCCCATCACGAGTATTGCGAAAGCTGCAAATAATAATATGGATTTTTTCATAATCAAACTTTTTTCTGTTATGCCGATAAAAGTAATTGCAAAACGGGCGAGTGCCACCATTTATTCGCTGGAAGGAGTGAATTTATAGACGGAAATTTGGTGAATTGTGAAAGGTGAATTGTGAAAGGTGAAAGGTGAAAGGTGAATTGTGAAAGGTGAAAGGTGAAAGGTGAATTGTGAATTGTGATTTGAAACTCGTTTAGAAGGAGCGCATCATGTCTATTGTTGCTTTCCTTGATTTTCAAAAAAATCTTTCACTTTTGCAACCAGTTGGTTTTCAGTCATACTATCCGCCGTGGCTACTTCCATGATTTGCGGTTTGAAATTTTTATCGCTTTCCAAGAATTTATGTAAATGCTTTTTAATTTCTCCTGGACCGAAAATGTATAATTCATCCGCATCTTCTACCGCTTACATTATTTCCTCAAAATAATCTTTGGAGGCGTTTTTGCGGCGTTCAAGCATCGCGTTATCTGACACACCCGTTTGCGGTCCCCACGGTGTACTCGTGCGCGAGCCGCCTTTAGTTTCTCCCATATCAATCTCAGAATCAATATTTTGCACTTGCGGTTCGCCTTTTCCGAGTTTTACAATCGTCGCTTCCTGTGAGTCGAGCCAGATGCCCATTTGATGATTTTTCATAATATTTGGTTTTGTTGTTATATAAATGGTACGGAATAGGGTAGGGTTAAGTTCAAACTTGAAAAAGAATTTAATTTTAAAACCAGCGTAAGCGAATGCTTATTCTTAAACAAACCTTTAATTTTACAAAAAATGTCTATGTTTGGAAATGCAAAACTTTACAATCCACCAGCCTGCTATTATTCGCAACGACTTACGCCCCGGCGACTTCGGCGCGATTGTCTATCTGCATGGCGTTTTGTACGCGCAGGAACAGGGTTTTGACACTACGTTTGAAATATATGTAGCAGAGCCGCTCGCCAAATTTGTACGCAACCAGACGCAGCGAGAGCGCATTTGGATCGTAGAAAGTGACAGCGGTGTGAAGGGCTGCATCGCTATTATAGAACGTTCGGAACAAGAGGCACAACTGCGCTGGTTTATTTTGCATCCCGAATTACGCGGCTGGGGACTGGGTAAGAAAATGATACAAGAAGCCCTCCATTTCTGTAAAGAAAAAAATTACACGTCTGTTCAATTGTGGACGATTAGTGCGCTGCACGCTGCTGCTGCCCTTTACAAAGCCGCCGGTTTTGAGCGTGTAAGTGCGGAAGAGCAGTTATTGTGGGGCGTAAATGTAGTAGAAGAAAAATATGACTTGAAATTGTAGTAGAGTGTAGAGGGACATGAATAGAAGGATTTCGCTTGTTACTTGCCCTAAAGCGATAATGAGAACGCGGGCAGACAAAAAGAGAACAGGAGGATGTTTAAACCTGAAATGGGACATTCCTGTCTTCCCATCCTCCTATCTTCCATTTATCAAGCTCCGAGGTAATGCTTGAGCAACTTACTCCGATTCGCAGAGCGCAATTTATTGATAGCTTTATCTTTAATTTGTCGTACGCGTTCGCGCGTCAATCCAAATTTATCGCCAATATCTTCTAAGGACATAGGATGTTCTACGCCAATTCCAAAATATAACTTGATGACATCGCACTGGCGATCGGTCAGCGTACCCAAAGAGCGTTCAATCTCTCGACGCAGCGATTCGTTGTATTCCAACTCTTGGTCCGTACCCGGTGTACCGCCATTTTCCAATACATCTAGTAGCGAGTTGTCTTCTCCGTCTACAAATGGCGCGTCCATTGAGACGTGGCGAGCGGCTACACCGAGCGTTGTTTCTACTTCTTCCGTTGGTATTTCCAGCATTTCTGCCAATTCCTCCGCTGAAGGTTCCCGTTCGAATGCCTGCTCTAACTCCGAAAACGCTTTATTGATTTTATTCAACGAACCTACCTTGTTGAGCGGCAAGCGCACGATACGCGACTGCTCTGCCAAAGCTTGCAGAATGGACTGGCGAATCCACCAAACGGCGTAAGAAATAAATTTAAAACCGCGAGTTTCATCAAAACGCTGTGCGGCTTTTATCAAACCCAAATTGCCTTCGTTAATAAGGTCACTCAAGGAAAGACCCTGATTTTGGTATTGCTTTGCTACCGAAACGACAAAACGAAGATTGGCTTTCGTTAATTTTTCCAAGGCAGCTTGGTCGCCTTGTTTGATGCGCTTGGCTAATTCTACCTCCTCTTCTGGAGTAAGCAAATCCACTTTTCCAATTTCCTGCAGGTATTTCTCCAGCGACTGGCTCTCCCGATTGGTTATGGATTTGGTTATTTTTAGCTGTCTCATGCAGTAAAAAACGTTTTAAAAAGTTGACAATGGTGAAATTCGATGTGTTAGAAAAGAGAGTTTCAGGGCAGGATATGGGGTAACTATCAGACACATTTGCTTCCTAAAAAGCGAAATCTTGTAAGGTTCTTCCACGTAATATCTGATTTGATGTTGAATATTTGACAAGCCCTGCACGTATCATTTTTTAACAGCGCACAAAGGTACGCCAATTAAACATTCTTGTCAAGGGCTAATGCTTTCTAGTTCGTATTTATTCGTCCGTCATTAAAAACATCGCCTCGCTGCCAATAGTTTCCCCCCTTGTGAAAATAAAAATTTGCAAAAATCATTTTTTTCTTTTTTCTTGCGCGTATTGAAACGTAAAGCCAATCTTTGACAATAAGAATTTGTACTTTTTTTCAAAAACAGTATGCGTATTTTAAAAAAAGATTACTTTACCAAAATAAATTCTTTCTGCAATCACAGTCATTGAATTTTAGAATTACTAAAAACAAAACCTTAACCAACAACCAAGCGGGTGTATGAAGCGTGTCAAGTTTACTAAAGAATATTTGTTCCGAGCCTCTCCAGCTATTTTATATCAATTCCTCACAACGCCTTCCTGTTTGATCAGATGGTTTTGCGACAATGTTGATATTCAAGGAGATGTGTATGTTTTTTCTTGGGAAGGTTCTGAACAAGAAGCAGTACTGGTGGACGATGTAGAGGAGGAGTTAATTCGGTTTCGTTGGGCGGACTCCGAAATACGCACCGAATATTTGGAATTTAAAATATATACCTCTCCGGTGACGGATGAAACGGTGCTGGAAATCACCGACTTCTGCGATGACGACGAAGTAGAAGACCAAAAATCGCTTTGGAATGCCCAAGTGCAGCGGATGCGAGCGGAGATGGGTGCGGGCACTTAAAGTATTTGGAGGTTCAAAGTTTGGACGTTTGGACGCTAATTGCTAATGTCAAACTTCCAAACTTTGAACCTCCGAACTCCCAAACTTAATGTCTTATCTCGGCTGGTCTAATTTTACCTGCAAACTCGACGTTTTACCATCTCTCAAAATCCGCACGTTTACTACATCGCCAGGCTTGTATTTTTCTAAAATGAGGAAAATGTCATTGCTTTGCTCAATCGTTTCATTATTGATACCTACAATAATATCTCCCATTACAATTTCGCCTGCTCTATTTCGATAAGTAGGTCGGATACCGGCTCGTGCTGCGGCACTGCCTTCTTGTACACTCAATACCAAGGTGCCTTTCACTTCCAATCGGTCCACGACTTGCTGCGGTGCAACCCCAATCCCAATACTCGGACGTTGTACTTTGCCATATCGAATTAATTCTGGCACCACCCAGCGCACTGCATCCACCGGAATAGAAAAACCAATGCCTGCCGAAGCACCAGAAGGACTGTAAATAGCCGTATTTACCCCAATTAATTTTCCAGAAGAATCCAACAACGGACCGCCGGAATTGCCGGGATTGATTGCCGCGTCAGACTGAATAACATCTCGGATGGGTACACCAGCTACCGATTCAATCTCCCGACCGACCGCACTCACAATACCCGTCGTCAGCGTCTGGTCTAACCCAAAAGGATTGCCAATCGCAAATACAGATTGACCCACTCGTAAGTTATCAGATTGCCCTACCGGAATCGGTGTTAATTTAGTAGTTGGCGCTTTAATGCGCAACACTGCGAGGTCTTTTTCAGGATAAGCACCTACCACTTCTGCCTCCCAAGTAGTTTGGTCGGAAAGCGTTACCGTTGCCCGATCAGCTCCCTGAATGACATGAAAATTAGTGACCACATTGCCATTGCGATCCCAAACGAAACCCGAACCGGAGCCGCGTGGAATTTCAGCAAGATCACTCGTCCAAGAATTACGTTGTACCGTAGAAGTAGTAATAAAGCACACCGAAGGCGCTGCCCGTTCAAATAATTGAATGGTGGCTAACTCCTCGGAACCAAGTGCCGGATTGGACGCAGCTGTCGTAGAAACGCCAGTCGCATTTGCGAAAGCAGCTGAAACAGGGCTTACTTCCGATCGTAGAGAATTATTTTTATCCGCATTTTTCCATGCGACACCGCCGAAAAAAGCGCTGACCAACAGGAGTATGAAGAGCAAATAACGCATTGAGTTCATTGTGGTTTGAATTTTGGTTAAATGGATAGTTTTAGTACAATTTTACAGCGTCAGATGTTCAAAAAAAGGGGTGATGGAGTACTGAGTTGATAGGGTGAAAAATAAGCAGGTGATAGGGTGAAAAATAAGCAGGTGATAGGGTGAAGGGTTTATGGGTGAACACGTAGCGAAATCCCCTTATCATCTCTTCACCTATAACCCAACTGTTACAGGGTGAACACGTAACGAAATCACCCTATAAACCCTTCCCTCCATCACCTCTTCTTACGTTTTGCGCATTTTTTTCTTCGCCGCCGGAAAGAGAATATTATTCAAAATCAAGCGATAACCCGGTGAAGTCGGGTGCAAACTCAAATCCGTGGGCGGGTCGTACACAAAGTGCCGATAATCTTCTGGGTCGTGACCGCCATAATACGTCCAAGTGCCTTCGCCAAAAACGCCGTGAATATAGCGCGACTCATTCGCCGGTTTATTCTCCCCTAAAAGTAGAGCGTTAGATTTAATAAATTCTTTGCGAAAAGCAGTGGTTTGCCCCATAAAACCTTTCACGGTGCGGGTGTGGCATTGCGTAAGCATCGTAGGAATCGGGTCCCATTTGGCAGAAAAATCAAATAAACTAAAATAATCCTGCTCTGGCGGCACATTCCGACCAAAATAATTATCAATGCTGGAATGCTCGTACTCCAAGGGATTCTGTGTCAATTCAAAGTCTTTGAAAGCCAGCGTTTTACTAAAATCTAATTTCGATTGTGCATTCGGGTCTACGCCATCGCCGTCATACATTTGCGCACAAATATCCACGCCGTCTGCTGCCAAAGCGATGTCATAAGTATCTGTTGCAGAGCACATTGCAAACATAAAGCCGCCGCCACCAACGAATTCTCGAATTTTTTTCACTACCGCTAATTTCAATTGCGAAACTTTTGCAAAACCGAGGCTTTTCGCCAAATCTTCTGCCTTGCGCACATGCTCCCGATACCACGGTTGATTGGAATAGGAGCGATAAAAACGTCCGTACTGTCCCGTAAAATCCTCGTGGTGCAAGTGCAACCAGTCATATTTTGCCAATTCATCGCCGAGTACTTGCTTGTCATAAATAGTTTCATACGGAATTTCCGCATACGTAAGTGCCAGTGTAACAGCATCATCCCACGGTTGTACGCGCTCGCCTTTCTCGTTCATGTCCGGGGAATAAACGGCTATTTTGGGCGGCACTTCCAACTTTACCGCATCCATGTTGACTTCCGGGTGTCCGATTTCATTTTGAATCTGTGCAAATTGTGCATCTGCAATCACTTGATAACTCACGCCTCTGGTGATGCACTCCTTCTCAAAAATTTTGTTGTGTTGAAACGCGAAGCTGCCGCCGCGATAATTCAGCAGCCACCAAGCCTCCACGCCACCTTGTATCACCCAATAAGTAATGCCGTAGGCTTTCAAATGATTCCGCTGGGACTGCGCATCCATCGGAATGAGAATGTAAGCTGCTTGCGCTTTCACGGTGACAATCATCAGCAGCGCCAATACAATCAGTCGTCTCAAGTTCATAAGGATATTTAATTTTAAATTCTAGAAAGACCGCAAAACGTGACAGGCTTTTGAAAACCTTGTCACGTCTCAAAACGAAAATTACAACAATTGCACTACGGTTGCTGGTTTTTAACAAAATGGTAACGGTGGCTTATTCAGAATCCTGTTTTACCCAAATTTTTGCCATTTTTGGCTCTGTATTAATGCGCCGGTTGGCGTATAGTTCTAATTTAAAAGCATTAGCACTAAGCTCATCTACATTCGCTCCGTAAAAGCTTCCAGGTTCGGGATAGCTTATTCTAAAATAATAATCTTTTCCTTTTTCAAACAAAAGCGTTGCCGTTTGTTCTTTTCCGCGTAACAAGGTTAGTTCTTCCACATTCGTTTCCAGCAAAGTATAAGTCCAAGCCGCAAGGGCAATCGGTCGGTCTACATTCAAAGTCGTTTTCAAATTGTAATCAAAATTTCCTTTGTAAAGCAGGTGAATACGCACCCCATCATTTGTATGAGTTTGTGCAAAAGCGTTGCCAAAAAAGGCAAGTAGCAGCAAAGAAAATAGGTACTTTTTCATAAGGTCAAGGTTTTTTACAAATTTAAACAATAGAGAGAAATAATCTTTCGCGAAGCAGGTCAAAATTTTTGCTTTTAACAAAACGCTAACAACACAGCAGCTTTTCAAACCATAAAATACAGTATTATTGCGTTTCTTTTGGAATGCTGGAATCCTCGTCCGCTTTTGGAGGATTGGAAAGTGGAAAATTGGAAACACTCCCCAATTCAAGTTGTTGACAGCAATATTCCAACATTCTGATATTCCAATATTCTGTTGAACATGGCGAATCTCACGTTTCAATATCCTGCTTGGTATCTTCTATTTTGCGTGCTGCTGGGAGCGGCGTACGCACTGATGCTGTATTTTCGAGATAAAACGTTTCCTGATCAATCAAAGCGACTGATTTGGGGGCTTGGTGTGCTCCGTTTCCTTACCGTCACTATTTTGAGTATGTTGTTGCTATCGCCGCTGTTGAAATCTACGTTGACGCAGACGCAGAAACCGGTGATTGTGTTAGCGCAAGACCAATCAGAATCCGTAGCGGCGGAAATGAAACCTGAGCAACGACAGGCGTATCAGGCAAATTTTGAAAAACTGGCGCAGGAACTCGGGCAACAATATGAGGTAAAACAGTATTCGTTTGGCAATGAAGTGCGCGAAGGCATTGATTTTAAATACACGGATAAAATAACAAATCTCTCGGAGTTACTTACCAATGTGTATGATTTGTACAGTAATCAGAACTTGGGTGCTGTCGTGCTGGCGACGGACGGCATTTATAATGAAGGCAGCAATCCGGTTTATTTGAATAGCAAACTTTCCGTACCGATTTATTCCATCGCGCTGGGCGACACAACGATTAAAAAGGATGTAGTTTTAAAACGGGTTTTCAATAATAAAATCGCGTATCTCGGCGACAAATTCACAGTGCAAATAGATATTACGGCGCAAAACAGTACCGGTGCAAATACAAGTTTAAGTATTTATAAATTAGAAGGTGCGAACGCCCGAAAATTGCAGCAAGTCCCAATCAACATTAATAAAAACGACTTTTTTACAACCCGAGAAATTGTGTTGGACGCAAATGCAGCAGGCGTACAGCGGTATCGGGTGGTCGTAGAATCCATTTCCGGCGAAGCAAGCACTGCCAATAACAGCAAAGAGATTTTTGTAGAAGTATTAGATGCAAGACAGAAAATTCTCATTCTCGCCAACTCACCTCATCCTGACATCAGCGCTATCCGCCAAAATATTTCTGCCAATAAAAATTATCAAGTAGATATTGCTTTTATTAGTAGCCTGACGGTCAACGTTGGCACATATGATTTTGTGATTTTACATCAACTGCCAAGCCGCACCAATGATGCAGCGGCAGTGTTGACGACTTTGCAAAATAAGCGGATTCCTCGGCTGTACGTTGCAGGATTGCAAACCAATTTTAGTCGCCTCAATCAATTGCAATCTTTAATAACGATTCAAGCGGACGGGCGCAGCTCGAATGATGTACAGGGACGTTTAGCGCCTACGTTTAACAGTTTTACGGTCAGCGAGCGACTCATTAATGAAATACCTAATTTCCCGCCACTTGTTGCGCCTTTTGGCGAATTTAAAGCCTCGGCAGCCGCGTCGGTGTTGTTGTATCAGCGCATTGGCAAGATAGATACGCGGTATCCGTTGTTCGTTTTGGGTGAAGAATTGGGTGTAAAAGTAGGTGTGCTGTGCGCGGAAGGTATTTGGAAATGGCGTTTATTCGACTTTTTACAAAATCAAAATCATTTGTTGTTTGATGAATTGTTGGACAAGCCGATTCAATACTTAAGTTTGAAAGAAGACAAGCGTAAATTCCGCGTCACGCCGGGTAAAAATATTTTCAACGAAAACGAAGCAGTCGTTTTTGATGGCGAATTGTACAACGATAATTATGAACTCATCAACGAGCCGGACGCGACAATGGTCATCACGAATGCCAGTGGAAAAGAATTTAATTTTACGTTCAATAAATTGGGTCGCGCTTACACGTTGAGTGTGGGTATTTTTCCGGTCGGTAATTATACGTATCGCTCTGCCGTCAATTACAATGGTCAAAACCTTTCGGTCAATGGGCAATTTAGTGTGCAACCTGTTCAGTTAGAACTGTTTGAAACAACTGCCAATCATAATCTCCTGCGCTTATTGAGTGATAAATATGGCGGCGCCGTCGTGTATCCAGATAATATCGGTTCGATTACCAATCTCATTGCAGCCAAAGATACGGTCAAACCAGTCATCTATCAAACCGACAAAACCCGCGCCGTTATCAATTTAAAATGGATTTTCTTCTTGTTGCTATTTCTACTCACAGGCGAGTGGTTTTTACGACGGTATTTTGGAGCGTACTAAGAGGTGAGTGAGAGGTGATTGGTGAGAGGTGATTGGGGAGGCGTAATTAATAAATCGGATAATTGATATCGTGCAAATTCCAACGCTTAAGTGCCAAATTCCATTTCGCGTCTTCCGTTTCACCGCTCACCAATCCCCTTTCACCAATTTGGGATTTTAGAAAAGATTTTTTTGGATTGTTGGTTAAATCATTACTTTTGTAACGGAGAACCATTTTACTGTTCACAAAACTTTCTAATAACGTGGAGAACGATAGAAACCGCAGATTTGAGAGTGTGTATTCAAAGAAAGTAAAAGCAGGCAAACGAAGAACTTACTTTTTTGATGTACGCCAAACCAAGGGGGACGATTACTACCTGACCCTCACTGAAAGCACCAAAAAATTCAACGGCGAAGGCTATGAACGCCACAAAATTTTCCTGTACAAGGAGGATTTTAATCGGTTCATCGGCAGCTTGGAAGAGGTGATTCATCACATTAAAACGGAATTAATGCCGGACTATGACTATGAAGAGTACGACCGCCGCCAAGAAGAATACGAAAACGAACATGGGCAGGAAGAGGGCGGATTTGAAAACACCGAGGTAGAAGGCTTGGTAAAAGCGAAAACCAAAGTGGAAAATGAGGACGATATGACGTGGTAAACACGGGATTTGTGAAAGGTGAGAGGTGAAATGGGATTTGTGATTAGTGAAGGGTGATTGGGAATTGCAAGGTGCGATTTGTACCAATTACGATTCATTAATTACGTCTCGCCTATTACATTTTACCTTTCACAATTTACGTTCTACATTCACAAATCCCATTTTACCAATCACCTATTACATCTCACTACCCACCGACTCCTCAATCGTTTGATTTTCATACAAATCGGCGTAGTAGCCCTTATTGGCAAGTAATTCTTCATGCGTGCCCGCTTCTATAATTTCACCTCCATCCGTCACGATAATTTTATCAAATTGCAACAATCCATAAATGCGGTGCGTGATGATAATCGCCGTTTTATCCGATAATGCTTCATTGAAATAACCCAGAATTTGCTTTTCTGTATTCGTATCCACTGCGGAGAGACAGTCGTCCAAAATAACAATATCCGGTTTTTTTACTAATGCTCTTGCAATGGAAATGCGTTGCTTTTGTCCGCCGGAAAGTGTCACGCCACGTTCTCCAACAATGGTCTCAAAACCTTCGGATAAACCTTGAATATCTTCGTGAACAGAAGCGTATTTCGCAAAATTTTCTACGTCTTCGCGGGGCGTATCTGGTTTTCCAAATGCAATATTGCCGGCAACGGTATCCGAAAATAAAAATACATCCTGCGGCACGTAGCCAATGCGCTCGCGCAAGTTAGCGAGGTCGTGTTGTTGAATATTTTTTCCGTCTATGCGTATTTCTCCGTCTGTCACATCATACATTCGCACGAGCAAGTCAGCAATAGTGGTTTTTCCGGAACCTGTGCGTCCGATGATTGCCATTTTCTGACCGGGCATCAGCGTGAAATTGATATTTTTTAAGGCTTGAATTCCTGTATCTGGATAGACAAAAGTGACGTTATCGAATTCAATTTGTCCAGTCAACGGTATCGGATTGATAACTGGATTGATGATAGTCGGTTTCGTATCTAAAAATTCGTTGATGCGTTTTTGCGACGCGGCAGCTTGTTGGGTGATAGACGCAATCCAGCCAATCGCTGTGACGGGCCACGTTAAAATATTTACATAAATAACAAATTCTGCAATATTTCCAGGCGTAACCGAGCCTTTTGCCACTTGTAAACCACCGATATAAACGACCAAAATTGTACTTGCCCCAATCAACAACAACATGAGCGGATAAAAAAGCGCATTCACCTTCGCCAACGACAAGGATTTTGCTTTATAATCTTCACTTTCATTTGCAAAATGCTGCACCTGCGGCTTTTCCTGCACATACGACTTCACCACTCTGATTCCAGAATACACTTCCTGCGCAATACTATTCAAAGTCGCCAGCTTTCGCTGAATGCCCTCACTTTTTTTGTTAATAATATTGCTGACGTAATAAATGGACAATGAAAGAAAAGGTAGGGGAGCCAAACAGTACAGCGTCAATTCCAGATTCACGTTGACCATCGCTTGAATGACCAAAATGAAAAGCGAGACGAGATTCACACCATATAAAATGGCTGGACCGAGATAATTTCGAACTTTCGACACGTCTTCCGTGATGCGCGCCATGAGGTCGCCCGTGTTATTTCTTTTGTAAAATGCTAAGTCCAATTTTTCATAATGCCCAAACACTTCCTTGCGAATATCATACTCAATCAAGCGAGACATCACAATAATCGTCTGCCGCATAAAATACATAAACACACCCATCAAAATCGCCAATAGCAGCACCAAAAATCCGAAATACAACAGCGTCCTACCCAGCAGCATATACAATTCATTTTGCAAGGCAAACCCGTCGTAGAGCCGAAATAGCCCGACATTTTCTACCACCAAATCCAGCGCCTCGCCAATCATCTGTGGCTGCAAGACTCGAAAATAATTGGAAATAAATACAAAAGCGATACCGCCCAGCAAGTGCCAGCGGTATTTCAGGAAAAATTTATTGAGGTAACGAAGGTGCTTCACGTGCAGATTTTAGTCAAATTGCAAAGGTATATTTTTAGGAAACCAGTGGCGGGGGAATTAGTTTTAAGGTGGAGGTTAAGATTGAGGTGAAGGTTAAGATTGAGGTGGAGGTTAAGATTGAGGTGGAGCAGCGAGCGAATTAAACCACAGAGGACACAAAGGTTTCACAAAGAACACTATTATTTGGCGTTGTGTGCCTTGTGCTTTCCTTTGTGTACCTTGTAGTTAAAATCACGCTATTAGAGCCACGCATCACTCAAAAATCTTGCTAATTCCTTGAACCCGTAGCCGTCGTGCCACTTACACTAAACGCCTTCCGCGGCAATTGCTCATCACGCTGCGAGGTATGCCATACGAAAGACGCGACAATTGTAGCTGCCTGTTTCAAATCCTCCGCCGACAGATGGTCCCAATTATCCATGTTAGAATGGTGCGTCCGGCTGGAATATGCCATCGGGTCTTGAATGAACTGAAAACCGGGAATGCCTACACCATCAAACGCCAAGTGGTCAGTGCCGCCTGTGTTTTGTAATGTCAAGGTAGTTGCCTCCAAATCTTTGAACGGGTCGAGCCAAGCGCGGAAAATAGAAGCCACTTTATCATTGCCTTGCAGATAAACGCCGCGAATTTTGCCAGTGCCGTTATCGAGATTGTAATAAGCGGAAATCTTGCTTTGGTCCGCTTTCAAACCAGTAACCGTGCGCTCTTGCATCTCAGCAAAATGTTGTTGCACATAACCACGCGAGCCAAGCAAACCCTGTTCTTCGCCTGTCCAAAGCGCGATGCGCAAAGTACGACGCGGTTTTACACCTGTTTCTTTAATCGTTTGCATCAAAATACGAGCGGCTTCCATCATTACCGAAGAGCCTGCGGCATTGTCCGTTGCGCCGGTAGCTGTGTGCCAAGAATCAAAATGCGCGCCAAACATGACGACTTCGTCTTTCAAATCCGTGCCAGGAATTTCCGCAATAATATTCGCTTCCATTTCATCAGGATTGGTATAAGTAGCGTCCAATTCCATCGAAAGCGTTACCGAAATTCCTTTTTTCAACAAGCGAAATAAGCGATTGTAATATTCTACGCCCATCGTCACTTGCGGCAATATTTCTGCATTTTTATCACGTGCTTGCCCTTCTTTGGCGCGTGCACCCGTAGCGAACACGACACCCAAGTCGCCTTTGAAATTCCGATCAATTACACATAAAGGTTTTTCTTCATAAATTAATTTCCACATGGCGGTTGTGAAGCCAGTATTAAAACCCTGAAAATTACGTCCGCCACTGCCGCTGGGATTGGGTGCAGGTGCATTTGCCAATTCCAATAAATCTTTCTCATCCCGACGTTTGGTAGAGGGTTCAAACCATTCTTCTACGACGCGAGCCGTGTCCATTAGTACAAACTTACCTTTCAGTTTGCCTTTATATTTTGCTAATTCTTCCTCGGTGCCAGCATCCAAATAAATGACTTCGCCCGTGAGCGTGCCCTTCACCGCGGGCGACCAAGCTTTTGGAGACGCGATAATCGGATAATAATTTGGAGCTATAGCGTGCATCGAAAACTTTTTTAATTCCCAACCGCGACCAAAGGGTCCCCATTTCTCAGTGTGTACATTGTCGAAACCCCAATCTTTCAAGGTTTTTACTGCCCAGTCCGTGGCTTTGTCGAGCATGGGCGAACCCGTAAGGCGCGGTCCGTACACATCGGTCATCCACGCGGCAAGGTCCATGACCTGACTTTGTTCCATGCCGTGTTTGCGAATGACGGTATTAGTGGTTTCATCTACTTTTTCTTGTGCAATCGCTTGCAAACCAATACATAACATCAATAAAAATAAAAGTTTGAATTTCATATCGAGTGTTTTAGAAGTTTAGGTTTTCTCCCGCAGATTTCGCAGATTCCGCAGATTTTAATTTTGCACTTGTCGCTTGGTCACCGTTTTCTCTAAGTCACTCTTTACATCCCTCACAGCATAATTTTACTGCAGAGCCGCAAAGATTTACACAGAGGACGCTGTGATTAAGAAAAAAAATCAGCGGCATCTGCGAAATCTGCGGGAGAAATTTCCCCGTGTAAAGCACCCATTAGACAAGCAATTTATAATAAATCATCCGTATGGGATTCAAAAATTAATAAACTGTAATATGCGGTATCACCCTATAAACTTATCACCTCATCATCCCAATCTAAACTTTTTTTCCTAAAATTCCTTTCTTTTATAGAATCCATTATACCATGCGCATTTTACTTCGAGTAGGCGGAATCCTGCTTTTGTTATTTCTCACGGTATCCTTGTTATTTACAGGTTGTATGACCTTTCGGAAATCCGACGCGAAATCGGTCAAGTATTTCAAAGAAAGAAAAGTAGAAGTCCAAATTCATCAGACGAGTTTTGATAATAAAAACCTACATTATTTAGAAACCACTCGGCTTTCGGAAACATCGCCGTTGATTGTTTTTGTACACGGTGCGCCCGGTGCGGCAGGGGATTTTTATAAATACTTGGCAGACAGCACATTGCTCACAAAATTTCATATGGTCGCAATGGACCGCCTCGGTTATGGCTATTCTGATTATGGAAAATCAGAAGTCTCCATTCAAAAACAAGCAGATGCAGTGCGTGCAATCGTGGACTTATTTCCAAAAGCGTCAAAAGTTATTTTGGTCGGGCACTCGTATGGTGGACCTATTGTAGCTAAATGTGCCATGGATTTTCAAAATAAATTAAGTGCGATTATCATGTTAGCACCCGTTAATGATGCGGAATCAGAGAAAATATTTTGGTTCGCTTCTTTTTCGCAATGGAAAGCCACCCGCTGGATGATGTCGAAAGCATTTCGCGTATCGGGCGATGAGAAATTTGCACACCAAGCGGAATTGCGCAAAATAGAATCTGGCTGGAACCAAATCACCATTCCGACCGTACATATTCATGGCATGAAAGATAAAATGCTGGCACCGCCGCCAAATATTGAATTCAGCAAAACGCACATTCGACCCAATGTTTTAAAATTAATCACGATGCCAGATGCCAATCACATGATACCCTGGAGCGATTATGATATGGTGAGAAAGGAATTATTACAATTGTTATAACTATAACACAAGAACACATAAATAATCAAACACAATTTTATGACAAAACAAGCCATTTGGAACGGACAAATCCTTGCCGAAAGCGCTAACTTGGTGCAAGTAGAAGGCAATTATTACTTTCCGAAAGATTCTATTCACACCGATTTTTTTAAAGAAAGCAGTACGCATACTACCTGTCCTTGGAAAGGTTTGGCAAGTTATTATTCGCTGGAAGTAGCCGGCGAAGTCAATAAGGATGCCGCTTGGTACTACCCAGAACCCAAAGACGCTGCCAAGGAAATAAAAGACCACGTCGCTTTTTGGAAAGGCGTAAAAATAGTAGACGTGTAATGGTACATTGATTATTATGATGATTAAGGTTTTTTATGATTTCATCTTAATGTTTCGTGATCATCATAAAAATCAGTGTCCTATAACTAACATAAAATGACGATTCAAACCCACCTTGATACCGATTTATTATTACAATATAGAAACGTGCGCCAGCAGACGGAACGCCTTTGTGCGCCCTTGCAGCCTGAGGATTTTGTCGTGCAACCCGCCGGAGACGTGAGTCCGCCCAAGTGGCATTTAGGACACAGCGCTTGGTTTTTTGAAAATTTTATTCTCGCCGAGCATTGGAAAGGCTATAAAAGATTTGACGAACGCCTGAATTTTATTTTTAATAGCTATTACGAAAGTCAAGGACCACGCATCTTGCGCAGCAATCGTGGCAATATCACGCGCCCCGGTGTGGAGGTTATTTTTGAATATCGGCGCTACGTGGACGAACACATGGAAGAATTGTTGCAAAGTAATATTACGCAGGAATTACGTGATTTTATTATACTCGGTTTACATCATGAGCAGCAGCATCAAGAATTATTAATAACGGATATCAAGTATATTTTAGGAAATAATCCATTTTTTCCGATGTATGATGCACAGATATCAGTACTTCCATTACATGAGTTACAAGTATTTGAATCGAATTGGATTACAGTTTCAGAAGGTATTTATGAGGTTGGTTATCAAGGGAATGGCTTTTGTTTTGATAATGAATTAGGGGCGCATCGCGTTTTTTTACCAAATTTTGAAATACAAGACCATTTAGTTACCAATGCAGAATATTTAAAATTCATGCAAGATGGCGGCTACGAGCAGTTTGAATTTTGGCTGGCGGAAGGTTGGGAATGGGCGAAACAATTGGAAACGAAAGCACCACTTTATTGGTACGAACAAGACGGCGATTGGTGGCAATATACGCTGCATGGCTTGCGCCGCCTGCATTTGAACGAACCCGTCACCCACGTGAGCTATTTTGAAGCGGAGGCTTACGCACGCTGGCGCGGACTACGTTTGCCGACCGAGTTTGAGTGGGAAGTCGCTTGTAAACAATTATATAATAAGATTCCAACAGATAGTAATTTTGTAGAAACGGAGCAATTTCATCCGAATGCGAAGCAACATAATAACGATTTTCAAATGCTCGGAAATGTGTGGGAATGGACGGCGAGCGCCTACCTACCCTACCCTGATTTCCCTCGTCTGAAAGGCGCTTTGGGCGAGTACAACGGCAAATTTATGGCGAACCAAATGGTGCTACGCGGCGGCTCTTGTGCCACGCCAATGCTACACATTCGCCCCACATATCGCAATTTTTTTCAAACCGATAAACGCTGGCAATTTACGGGTATTCGATTGGCTAAATAGATGCCAGATTAGGAGATGCCAGACGATACCATAACACTATAACACTTTGACTGATTCATTTTTAACAGACGTAATCGCAGGCTTATCGCAAACGCCAAAGAAATTGTCATCTAAATATTTTTATGATGCAAATGGTGATAAGTTATTTCAGGACATTATGAATATGCCGGAATATTATTTGACCAATTGTGAATATGATATTTTTGAAACGCACAAGCAAAATTTGCTGTCACTGATTGGGGAAGAACCGTTTGATTTGATAGAATTGGGTGCAGGCGATGGTACAAAAACAAAAGTTTTATTACAACATTTTTTATCACAACAAGCTGATTTTCAATATCTTCCAATTGATATTTCAAAAGAAGGATTAGAGAATTTGGAAAAAGATTTAAAAGTTAATTTGCCAGAGCTGTGTGTAAAAGGTTTGTCGGGCGATTATTTTGAAATGCTAGAACAATTGAGCGCAAGCAGCGGCGTTCGTAAAGTAATTCTGTTTATTGGAGCCAATATTGGCAACATGACGCGCGCACAAGCGGCTGATTTTTTACAACATTTGAATCAAACCATGATAACAGGTGATTTATTACTCATTGGTTTTGATTTGAAAAAAGATCCCAATATTATTTTAAATGCGTATAATGATTCGGCGGGCGTTACCGCAGCTTTTAATTTGAATTTATTGAGTCGAATTAATCGAGAGTTAGGTGCTGATTTTGCAATAAATAATTTTAGACATTGGGAAACGTATAATCCCGCTACCGGTGAAACGAAAAGTTATTTAGTAAGCACTCAAAAACAAGCGGTTCATTTACAAAACGAGACTTTTCATTTTGACGCTTGGGAAGCTATTGATGTAGAATTATCATTAAAATATAGCCTGAGTGACATTGAAAATCTGGCAGAAAAGAGTGCATTTAAAGTTGTCCAACATTTTTTTGATTCCAACCATTATTTTGTGGATACAATTTGGCAGAAGTGAATGGCATTTAATTTTGAAAAAACGGAAATTCTTCCTACATTTAGTTGCAAAAAAATCCATTCACATGCAACCAAATATTTCCAAACTAACAATCGTATTTTTAGTATTCCTCTTTTGGAGTTGTCGCTCCGAAAATGAGCCGAAAGCAGTCACTTCCAACAAAATTGATGAAGAATTGTATGCGCAATTACAAGCGCAACTCATTAACGCTCAATCCGGTGCAGTCATTTCGATTCCCGAAGGCACATTTTCATTCGACCGTCCGCTTTCGCTTGATGGTGTCAATAATGTGACCATTAAAGGTGCGGGAAAAGACAAAACGATTCTCTCTTTCAAAAATCAAAAAGTCGGTGCAGAAGGTTTGAAAATCAGAGCAGATAGTGTTACGATTCAAGATTTAACGATTCTGGATACGAAAGGCGATTGTATAAAAATTCAAGACAGTAAAACGGTCACGATTCGTAATGTAAAAACGGCGTGGAGCGGCGGCGCGAAGGAAAGTAACGGCGGCTACGGCTTGTATCCAGTGGCTTGTAATAATGTGTTGATTGATAATTGCGAAGCTGCATTTGCCTCAGATGCAGGCATTTACGTTGGGCAATCCACAAATGTAGTGGTGCGCAACAGCTACGCGCACGACAATGTGGCGGGTATCGAAATTGAAAATTGCATCAATGCGGAAGTGTATGATTGCAGGACAGAAAATAATACGGGCGGTATTTTGATATTTGATATGCCAGATTTGCCGATTGTAAATGGACACACTTGCCGCGTGTATCGCAATAAAATTATTGAGAATAATCATAGAAATTTTGCACCGGAAGGGAATATTGTCGGCATCGTTCCGCCGGGGACAGGTATGATTTTATTAGCTGCCAAAAATGTAGAAGTGTTTGATAATGAAATCATTGGACATAAAACATTTGGCACGGCGGTCGCCAGTTTTCAAATCACCCAAAAGCCGTGGAATAATAAAGATTACAATCCATTTAGCTACGACGTTTTTATTCACAACAATACTTACCAACGTAAGAAAGCCCTGCCGGATTTGACGAAAGATTTTGGTAAAATGGTCAACATGGTTTTTAAAGGCAAACCGCAGGACATCCTCTACGACGGCATCTTGGACGACAAACGCACCGGCACCAACCCAATGAATATCTGCATTCGTCAATACGGAGAAGAATTGCGTTTTGCAAACATAGACGCAGCCAACGATTTCAAAAATGTAGACAAAGACGTGACGAATTATAATTGTCAACGGCAGCCCTTACCGGGCGTTCTATTTCAATGATGGGACACTGATTGTTGAAGATAATTAAGATATGTTAAGATTGGAATCAGTTGGTATCAGTAAAATCATAAAAATCAGTGTACCATGTCAAGTCGCTTGGGTATTTGTAAAATTTGTTGTTTTGCAATTTCATTTATTATACTTTTTTTAGAATGCCAAACTCCGTCAAAACCTGTTTTTGTCCATTTCCAGCCGGAGGAACTCCCGTATAAAACCTTATCCGAATATAATTTTTATAAAGGCGAATTATCACATTTACAACCCAATGACCGCGTGCTTCCGTATGATTTGAACACGCCTTTATTTTCCGATTATTCCCACAAAGCCCGCTTCGTGTGGATGCCCGATAGCGTGCGCGCAACGATAGGCGAGGACGGCACTGTAGCATTTCCGAACCACACAGTTTTGATTAAAAATTTTTATTATCCAAAAGATTTTAAACAGCCGGAAAAGGATTGGCACATCGTAGAAACTCGTTTGTTGGTGCAATTGCAAAACACTTGGCAAGCCTATACGTATGTGTGGAATGATGCGCAAACCGAGGCTACGCTGAACATAATTGGCGATTTTAAGACTGTGAATTGGACGGATGAAGCCGGAGAAAAGAACGAAATAGAATATGTAATACCCAACAAAAATCAATGTAAAAGTTGTCATAATGTAAATAATATAGTGTTGCCAATTGGACCGAAAGTAAGTAATCTCAATCGAAATGTTGTTTATGTAGAGGGCGAAATGAATCAGTTAGAAAAATGGCAACAGCACGGTATTTTGCAAAGCAGCGATTTTAAAAAATTTCAAACCTTAGCAAATTGGGATCATCCACAAAGTGCTGATTTGCAAGCGCGTGCCTTGGCGTATTTGGATGTAAATTGTGGGCATTGTCATAGTGAAAACGGACCGGCGCATACGAGTGGTTTGTATTTAAGAGCGAACCAAACTGATGTCGATAAACTTGGTTTTTGTAAAATGCCCGTCGCGGCTGGCAAAGGTTCGGGCAATCGAAAATATGGCATTGTGCCGGGTCAACCCGACGCTTCGATTTTGCTGTACCGCATGGAATCCAGCGACCCGGGTGAGATGATGCCGGAGTTTGGGCGCGTCATTCCACACAAAGAAGGGATTGCGTTGATTCGAGCATGGATTGCAAGTTTAGAAGGAAATTGTAAATGATTTAGTGTGTTATTATAGTAATGTAAATGAATGCTTCGCTCCCTTTACATTTATGGACATTTCAAACAATGGAAGCCTGTGAAGTGCTGGAGAAAAACGGTACATTACAAGTAGACTGGCAAATTACACCGGTCAACTGGCGACCCGCCTACCGATGGATGGCACAGGAAATGGAAACGCAAGGTGTTGTCCTGCAAGGATTTGCGCCAGTATGGGCTTGGCATTCTTGCGGAGGAGTGTGGGGTGGTCGTCCTACTTTTGATACGGCACGGGCTTTGCTGACGGATATGCAATTGGCGGACGGGATTTGTGTGGTCGAATTGGATGCACCTGCGGAGGTATGTTTGCTGTCCGCTTATAGCCGATTCTGCGAGCTATTGGATAAAATATTGAATAATGAAACGCCAGAACGGAAAGCGTTTTTGGATATGTTTGACGTGCCGCCTATCAACGTTGATGATGATGTGCAGGCGGCTTTGCCCTATTTAAAAAAAGAATGGGTGAGTGATATTCGCCACCTTGATATGAAGCCTGATCGGTGGGATTATGATTGGAAGAAGGCGGTTTGAAAGTTTTTTGTTTGAGGTTTTTGTTTAGTGATTATTTGGTACTGATTCAAAATGTAAATAGTTCACCCTAAATAAGCGTCCCATCAGAATAACTAATTTATTGATTCTCCCTTTATTTTATTATGCAGTGGTCAATGGTCAATAATAAATGGTCAATCACTTAGTTGAAGCCATTCAAATTGATGCACAGATATTAGGCGGCACGCCCGTATTCGCCGGTACGCGCGTTTCTTTAAAAACAATGTTTGATTATCTAAAATCTACCTCACTCAAAGATTTTTTGGAAGGATTTCCCTCCGTAAGCCGGGAATAGGGGGAAGTAGCGAATGGCATCCGTGATTTAGAATTGACCGCCATTGGAAAGTCCGAAGCCGGTATCGAATTCTACGCTTGGGATTTTGATTATAAAACGGACAAAGGTTTCCGCGCCGAAATCATGATTGACAAAGAAGGTACGCAAATTCGCAAATTCAAGCCCGGCACGTATCAAATCGCTGTGAAAGTAGTAGATACCGATGGGTTGGACAACGTGGAAGTGGTGAAATTGAAAGTGAATGGAGAGTTGCACGTAGGGTGAGCGGTCGCTCGGAAACCTATAAGGTTTGGCAAACCTTATAGGTTTGCTGGGTAATTTGTGTAAGCTGCCAAATAATTAAAATAAGCTGCCGACTTTCTATTGGTAGATGCCAAATAATTAAAATAAACTGCCGACTTTTTATTGGTAGATGCCAAATAATTAAAATAAACTGCCGACTTTGTAGTATAAGTTGCCAAATAATTAAAATAAACTGCCAACTTTTTATTGGTAGATGCCAAATAATTAAAATAAGTTGGCAACTTATACTACAAAGTCGGCAGTTTATACTACAAAGTCGGCGACTTTGTGTTTGTAGGTGGCAGTTGCAACTATAAAAAGGGCGTTTATAACATAGTAGATGGCAAAATCTGCAAAATATCCCTGATTTTAATCTTCTATCTTTTAAAAAAGACGTACCTAAACTATTCAAGAAACAGGGTTGGGTAGAATGAGCATAGCATTTCGTCAATAACTCATGTGCACCCCATAACTTTCCTTCTCCAGCACCGGATTCCACTTGGCAATCAACTCTTTATACGCTTGCCCGACGGGACGGATTTGGCGATTGATATCATATAAGCCGAGGGGATTGATGTTGCCGTTATCTTCGCGCAGGGCGGTGTCCCAATCCACTTGATCAATGAGGCTGTACCAAGTGAAGCCCACAACGGGTACACCATCTTGTTTGAGTCGGTAGATATTTGCCCACTGTTTGCGCAGCCAGTTGACGGCATTGGGTTCCCAAATATTCGTTTCGGTGTGCATGATGGGCAGGCGATAGCGATTGAAATACTGCTTGGCGATGACGTAATAACCAAATATCTCGCCCGATGCAGCCGTGTGTTCTTTGGAATGGACAATGTGTTCGTTTGTAATATAATAATCGTTGCCCATGATGCAGTTGGCTTTCACTTCGTTGGTAGCAAACCAATTATACTCTTCTTTCGTCATTCCATTGTCGAGCAGATATTCATACATCACGACCCGCACCGGATAGCCATAGGTAAGGTCTAAGGACAGAAAGCGTTTTTGATTGAAAAAATCTGCCGCGGGAATACAATCTGGCTCTGCGGCGTGGAAATATTCGCTGGATTCACTTTGTATAAAAACGGCGTTAGGCTGCACTTCCAAAATAGCGTTCATTGCCATCACGTTGGCTTTGCAAATATGCTTGAGGGCAGTCACAAACGAGCGGTCGCCACTCATTCTTTCGTTCCACCAGCCGTATTGCGCGGAGAATGTGGCAGTTATAAAGATTTCATTAATGGGCGTGTACAATTGTAAATACGGAAAACGTTTGGCAAAAGCCTTGGCATATTGTGCAAAAAGCATTGGAAAATCTGGATTTTGAAAATTACCGATCCAATCCGGCACGCCAAAATGGCATAAGTCCACGATCGGTGTAATTTTTATCTCTTTTAACTTCCCAAACGTCTTATCCGCAAACTTCCAATCATATTTATTCGGTCCGATATGAGTGCTGTAATAAGGCGGTCCGTAGCGCAAGAATTCGATGCCCATTTCTCTCACCAGATTAAAATCCTCTTCCCAGCACTCGTAATGTTTGGTTTTTTCCATTTCATCTACGCGCTTGGTGCTGCCATCGGGCAATTGGATGGTGGGATAACTATTTTCGATGCCGGTGGCAAACATGAATTTGTTCATAGGCGTGTAATTCTTTCATAAAGCGTAGTACAAACCTATAAGGTAAGGTTTGCCGAACCTTATAGGTTTTTGAGTAATTATTCAGTCTAAAAGGTAAAACCGGACTCTTAGGAGGAATGTTCAGAAATATGAGATATCAAGCAGGTATTATAGTGCATCAAAAGTCATTTCTCGAATGTCCAAATAGGCAGCCAATGGGTCAATGTCAACGTCTTCATTCCAAACAATTGCACCGCTTTCTTCATCAATATAGACTTTTTTAAAATTGTCATACTCATTTAAAAATGGAGGTAGAGGTGGAAGTTTTGGAGGGGGTGGATTGCTATAATAGGAATCATTATGCGGCCTCTGCAAATTTAATCTCAATATGAAACGGCTGCATCAACTCTGCCAACTGTTGTAAAAAATCCTTCCGCAAACGCTCGAAATTTTCGATAGCGTTGGTATCCACTTCGTCGAAAGAGCGATGAAAGGTAAGTAAATCGTTGACTTTTTGGATTTGCTCCAAAGTATTTGTGATTTCTATAATAGTAGTATTATGTGTTGTTGTCATGGTTGAAAATTATTTTAAGGTAGCCCTTTGGTTGTCTTGCATACGATTTTGTAAATAAATCATTCCAATATAGCAAATCTGTTTGAAATCGTACAAAATACGGATGATTTTCCGGATAAACTCTTTCAAGATAACCGTCAATGCCAGGAAATAAGTTTCCATCTTTAAATTTTTTCCAAATTGATTCTTTTGATTTAAGAATCTCATAATTAATAAAAGTAACCAGGTCAATGTCGTTTGGATTCAATTTCTTAGTCACAAAGCTACCATTCAAATATTGGAAAAAAGGAGCGTCTATTTCTACTTTTAAAGCTTCTGTATACAATTTGTAATGGTCAAAAAGCTGTTTTCGGGTATTGGAAGCGGGAAAAGCTGCTACGAAAAAACGTTCCACTTCCTCCAATGTGGATTCAATTGCGTAATATGGTTTTAAATTTCCGTTAAAGTCAAATTCAAGCATAGTGTAAAATTTGTTTTTATAAGTGGCGACTGAAGCTCGCCGGTACATCAATTCAACCGATACTCCACCTCCATCTTCTCCAATTCCATTACAAAATCAGTATTTGCCAGCACTTTTCGGTTTTTGGAGAACATATTGAGGCGGATGCGATTGGTACTGTCAACGAGTTCCATGCAGAGGCGGTGCTGACCCTCGTAGCGGGTGCACAGGTTTTCGAGGCGCTCGATGAGGTCGGGCGTGAGGGCTTCCACCTGCACTTTGAGGGTGATGCACTTGGTCATGCTCTCGCCCACGCCTTCGAGGAGTTTGATTTCGGTGGGTTTGAATTCTAACTCAGCATTTTCGCCCCAGCCCCGTTTGAAGTTGCCTTTTAGGAACAGCGCTTTACCTTCTTCGAGGAGGTGTTTGAATTTTTGATATTCTTCGCCAAACAGTTTAAATTCCAGATTGCCCGTGTAATCCCGTATTTCCAAAATGCCCCAGCCGTTGCCGTTTTTACTCACCATGTGGCGCGCTTTTACAACTAATCCGGCGAGTTGTAATAAAGGCTTATTTTTATGGTCATCTATTACATCCAAGCCACACGTTATAAAATTTTCAATCTCTACCCGATAATCGTCCAGCGGATGCCCACTGATGTAAATGCCGGTCACTTCTTTCTCTTTTTCTAATTTGTCTACGAGCGTCCATTGCAAACACTGCGGAAACGCTGGCTCTGCCAACATTACTTCCGACTGCGAATCACCAAAAAGCGACACCGAAGCGAATGCCTTTTGCGATTGGTACGCCGAGCCGTATTTCAAAGCGTGTTCGATAAGCGTATCATGTTTTTCGGAAGGTGCAAAATATTGCGCTCGGTGCGTGTTTTCAACAAAATCAAACGCGCCGCCGTGCGCCAGACTTTCTAACGCCCTTTTATTAATCGCTTGCAAGGGCAACCGCCGCACCAAATCAAACACATTCTTGAACGCCCCATTTTTCTTGCGCTCCGCCAAAATCGCCTCCACCGGACCTTCACCCACGCCTTTCAAACCCGACATTCCCAAACGTAACTGCCCTCTTTTATTCACCGAAAAGGTCATCCCACTTTCATTGATGTCCGGTCCGAGCACGTCCAAACCCATGCGTTTACATTCCTGCAAGAAAAAAGTCACATCTGAAATATTGGTTTTGTTGTGCGTTAACACCGCAGCCATAAATTCCGCCGGATAGTGCGCCTTCAAATAAGCCGTTTGAAACGCCACGAATGCATAACAAGTCGAGTGCGATTTGTTGAAAGCGTAGGACGCAAAATCTTCCCAATCGCTCCACACTTTTTCCAATATTTTCTTGGGATGTCCATTTTTGCCACCGCCTTCTATAAATTTGGGGTACATCGCATCCAGCTCCGACTTGAGTTTTTTTCCCATCGCTTTGCGCAATTTATCGGCTTGCCCTTTGGTAAAATTTGCCAATTTTTGCGAAAGCAACATGATTTGTTCTTGATAGACGCAGTTGTGAACGATGATATTATTTGCAATAAAATTATGAATATCTTCCACTGTAATATCATAAACCAATTCTTCCCCTGCTGGCGTAATTTCCAGAATTTCATCCCAACGTACGTTCAAATTTCGAGAAGTAACTGGTAAGTCAAGTTTTTCACACAAACTTTTCACAGGTTTTACAGCAATACGCAACCGATTTTGTCCTGTTGGAAGCAAATGCTGCCTATCAAAACCATATTCCGTCATTAAACCACGACCGGAACCGTCCCAAACACTTTTTAATTCCGTTGCAAAAGTAACTCGGTCGAGCGTATCTTTAAATTCCTCTCCAGAATATTCCTTTGCAAACATTTTCTTTGTAACCAAGTACGGTGCAATCCATTTAGCAAAAGCTTTTAAATCATACAATGTGACTTGGTATGCTGTCATTTCCTGACTCCGACGATTATTAAAATAGGTAGCTTCATAAGTAGAAGAGTGAATGCCCAGCCGTAAGAGCAGCGTTTTTACATCATAAGCTAAATGTGGAGAAATGGTTTTAAAATGACAGAATTTTTTATTGATATGTCCATCACAATCCCATAAAGAAGCCAGAAAAAATGCGACCTCCTTTTTTTGTAATCCAAACACGAATTGTGGCACAAATTTCTCGTCCGAACGGCAGCCACCCGACGTGGTTTTTAAATTCCATTCGCGTAAAGCAGCTACTAAATTATTCGGTTGGTGGTAATATTCCCGTTCGGTGTTTTTTACCATTACTCTAGTCACCTCTCGCACTTGCTGCAAAGTACGGGTTGTTAAATTGCCAAATGTTTGCACACTTTCCTGATAAGCATCTACTAAAGCTGGGTCTTTCGATACGAAATCTGCGGTTGCCCCGTGCGCCGACAAAGAGCCATCTGCTAACAAATAAGCCAATACCCGTAGTTGGTCTCGATTACCAACCTGCTCGTTTTCGACCTCCAGATTACGCGGCGTGGCAATGTAATCTCCTACTTGCAACTTGCCTATTTCTACCCAGCCTTGCTCCGTCAGCACTTTATGATTAGAAGTCATTTTGATGCTGGAACCATTACGCAACTTAATTTTCAGCACCTTTTTCCGACCGTTACAAACCCAATGCGTAATTTTTGCTTTTTGCGAATGCAAATTTTCATCTACCCCTTGCACGTAAAATTCGCCCACGCGATTCTCCAACTCATCAATACGCACTTGCTCGCCCGTCAGCGCATCAAAAACCAGCGAATCGCCTGCCAAACAAATCCCATAGGTATCGTGCAAATACTCTTCCATTGCCGACAAATCATAAGTGATTTGCTCCCGCCCGTGCTTTCGATTAATAAAATTTGGAATGTATTTCAACGGTCCCGGACGGTACAGCGCGTTCATCGCTATCAAATCCTCGAAAGTCGTGGGCGCGAGTTCTTTCATATATTTCTGCATCCCCGAACTTTCATATTGAAAAATGGCGACCGTTTCACCCCGCTGGAAGAGTTGGTAGGTTTTTTCGTCATCGAGCGGCACTTCGTCGGGGTCGAGTTGAATGTCATGATTTTCTTGAATCATCGTCACCGCATCCTTAATAATGGAAAGCGTTTTGAGACCCAAAAAGTCCATTTTTAGCAAGCCCGCATTTTCCGCAACGCTATTGTCGAATTGCGTGACGAGCATATCCGATTCCTTGTCGAGCTTTACCGGTACATATTTTGTAATTTCATCTGGCGTGATGACGACTCCACAAGCGTGAATCCCTGTATTTCGAATGGAACCTTCCAGCTTTTTTGCGGTGCGAATCATCTGCCCAATTTCATCGGTTCCTTCTGATAACTTTCTGAACTTGTAGGCTTTATCTAATTCTTCTCCGTTTAAAAGTGCTTTCAACTTAGCCTCTACATCGTCTTTCGCCAATACTTTTTTCAGCGTTGCTTGGAGATGCACCGGAAATGACTTGGTCACTTTGTCCACCTCTGCCAATTGAATATTCATCACCCGCCCCACATCTTTGAGGGACGATTTTGCCGCCATCGTGCCGTACGTTACAATTTGCGCTACTTGATTGCGACCATATTTATTAATTACATAATCAATCACTTTCTGCCGTCCCACATCGTCAAAATCAATATCAATATCGGGCATGGAAATGCGCTCTGGATTCAAAAAACGTTCAAACAGCAAGTCATATTTAATTGGGTCAACATTGGTAATGGCAATACAATAGGCGACCGCCGAACCCGCCGCCGAGCCACGTCCCGGACCGACGGAAACGCCCATCTGCCGTGCGGTATTCGTAAAATCCTGTACAATCAAAAAGTAGCCGGGATAGCCGGAATTGGCGATGACTTGCAATTCAAAATTCAAGCGCTCTTCGATGGCAGGTGTAATATTGGGGTAGCGTTTTTTCGCGCCTTCAAAAGTCAAATGTCGCAAATATTCATCTTGGGAAGTGAAGCCGGGAGGCAACGGAAAGGCAGGCAGCAATACATCCCGCGTGAGATTCAAGGTATCAATTTTATCATAAATCTCCATCGTCGTGTCCACCGCGTGCGGCACGTCCGTGAAGAGTTTGGTCATCTCTTTTTGCGTCTTGAAATAGTAGTCGGAACTCGAAAATCGGAAACGTTTTTCATCTGCCAAGAGCGAACTGGTATTCACACACAACAAAATATCATGCGGCTGCGAGTCTTCTTCATTCACATAATGCGAATCATTCGTAGCGATGACTTTTACATTATATTTCTTTGCAAATTTTAATAACTGTTGTGTGATATCTTCTTGGCTAACACCCATATTATCAATGTTTTCCAAACCGCGATGCCGTTGCACTTCGATGTAATAATCTTCCCCAAACAGGTCGAGCCACCAACGCAATTTCTCTTCCGCCACGTCCAATTTCCCTTGCATAATCGCCTGTGGAATCTCCGCGCCGATGCAGCAACTCGTCGCAATTAACCCTTCGTGGTACTGCACCAAAATCTCCTTGTCAATGCGCGGATACTTACCGTATAACCCCTCCATAAAACCCAGCGAACAGAGCTTCGAGAGGTTTTCATAGCCCTGCTTGTTTTTGGCTAATAACAACTGGTGATAACGCACGTCCTCCTCGCCCCGCGAGCGCAAAAACGCTTTTTTGTGACGGTCTTCTACGAGGTAAAATTCACACCCCACGATGGGTTTGATATTGCGTTTATTGGCTTCCGCCACAAATTTGAAGGCGCCAAACATATTGCCGTGGTCGGTGAGGGCAACGCCTTTTTGACCATCGGCGACGGCTTTATCCATCATGGTGGCAATGTCCGACGCGCCGTCGAGCAATGAATATTGGGTATGGCAGTGTAAGTGTACGAATTCCATTTGTTTGGAGGATGGGAGGATAGGAAGATGGGAGGATTTTCCCTCATCCCTCATCCCTCTACTTTCTACATAAAGTTAGGAAAAGTGGTTGAATTAGAAACGAAAAGTTTTAAACAAAAGGGTGTGGAGAAGTTTATTTGCTAATCGGAAAAACTGTAAAAAGATTATATATTAATAAGCCAATTACAAAAATTAAAGGCATTGCATAAAAAGGCAACAGGGTTTTTGAAGCCATTACATTCCAAACATTATTTTTGGAAAGGAGCAGGTTTTGTGTTTGACCATCAAAAGTTCTTTGAAAAGTATTTAAATCATATAAATAAGCATCCGTTTTAGCGCGATGTGTGATAATCCATTTATATAATTCTCGATACAATTTTTCAGTACTCAGAAAAAACGCATCCAGATACCAGAAGCACAGCACCGGCACGAGTAAAAAAAGATTGAGCCAAATAGCCAATTGTTTATCCGCGCCATTCGCCGTTGCGAAAATCCCGTCTTTTTCAAAAGCGATAATAGCTGATAAAATGCCGATGAGCCAAGCCTTCACTTGAAAAGAGTTTTGTGCCATACGCTTGACGATGTCTTGCACGAGGTCTATTTCTTTGTGAAAAGCATTTTGGTCTGGCATAAGGTTAATGATTTCTTTTTCTGACCAAGGAGAGGTCGTCATTACTAAAAAACCGAACATTGTCCAAAATATCCAATATGTTGACTGTGATTTGATTATATTCGGTGGAATAGTCATTAACCGAACTGAGGCCTAATCTGGACTGACGTTCCACATAATTTAACCGACTCATTAGCCTACTAAGTTCATCTGATTTTGGGTATTTATCGGACATTAACTCAATGGCTTCTTTCAATCTGCCATCCGCAATTAGCCTTTTGACCCCTTGAACAGTAGAATCAAATTCATACCGCCAAATATCTACATCGGATGTTAAATAAGCTATAAACGCTTCATACGCAATAGCTAAAGAATTAATATCTCTGGTACTTTCATCAATGACCGCTATTTCTTCTCCGTAAGCATATTTAGAAACGCGGCGAATTTGCACTAAATCAAAATAAGGAGTTAAAGTAATATTATCTGGCAAATCATATATTTCTTTTAGTACCTTCGTAAATTTTTCGGTATAAATAGTTTGCCACTTCTTTCTCAAATCCACTTCACTCAATTCAATGCGCGAGGGAAGCGGGTAAATGGCAAGTGGACGCAAGTCGTCTGAGTGACGTCGGTAGTTCGTTGCTCGTTCTGCTAAATCCAACACCCCTTCTAAACTTTGATTATTGGGCGTAAAAACCAAAACCAGTTTTTCGGGCATCAGCATAGTGCAGATGCCGCCAATATCGGTATGCCCAGTGCGCGAATCTATGAGGATGTAAGCGTAATGCTGCGTGAGATAATCGGCAAATACCTTGAAAAAGCCCGGAATTTTTTGAAAGAACTGTTGCCAGTTGAATTCCGATACGCGCTCGCTATATTGCATATCAAACAAACCAGCAGAAAATAAAAATAAATTATCTAATGAACCCGGTATCTTTTTTAAATTTTGAATGTACTGCTTTTCTAAGTGTGCAAACAAACGCTCCAGCCTTTTGTCGTCTTCCTCACCCAACGCCATTTTTGGCATTTCTTCATTCGCTTGTATAAAAAAATCTATTAACCCTTTTTTAGAACTAAATGATTTGGGCAAATAATTTTCAAAATAGCGGTGCAAGCCGGGCGCTTCCAAGTCCCAATCTATCATCAATATATTTCCTGTCGTCTCTTTAGAAAGTAAACAAGCGACGTTTGCCACCGCCATCGAACGTCCTGTACCGCCTTTGTACGAATAAAAAGTAATAATTTTTCCTTTATTTTCTTTCAGTTTCCCCGTATTCATGATGGTAAAAGCTTAGGTACGTAAGGCTTTTGATTCAGTTGTATAAAATCTGAAATAAGCTGTTTTCCGGCTGCTGTCTCCGTGTCCGGCAGCGCAAATTGTTCACAAGCCGTACAGATGTCGTTTTCAAAATCTTTCATTTCCTGATAAGACTCGTGAATGTAGGCAGCAATTTCTTTTATTTTATTTACATAATTTTCATTGGCAATAATGTCAGCTTCCATTAACGTAAATTTTGAAAAATCATAGTACAAGCGTTTTGTCAAAATGTTGGGTAGATACTCCGGGCTTCGCAAAACAATCGGAATAATCAGACTATACTCCGGTTTTTTGATTTTCATTACCTCCATTCTGGCGGCTTCACATTGCAGCATTCCGTACAACTCCAGTGCACAAAACCATTTTTTTTTGCTTAAATAATTGCTGGTGAAAATGACAATCATGCACACACTCCGGCAAATCGCTCCGTTGATTTTGGCATGAAGAATATGTCCGCCTTGCAATTCTTCTTTGTCAAAAAAAATCGGCGTATCCTCTTCAAAGTACGTGTCCAACTCCGATTTCAACGCCTCAAATATTTGTTGAGCAAACTCGTTGAGTAATTTATCTTTATTTCTGTAACTGATAAAACAAGCGTGTTGAAAAACATTACTCATTTACAAGGATTGAAATTAGAGGGTCACCGTTTTAAGCTTTAAAGGTACTAAGAAAATGGAGGAATGCAATCGAAATTTTAGATAACACCTGCTCTTTAGTTTAATTTTTTGTAACCTTCCCACTTTGCCGTGTTAAAAATGACGACTTGGCTTTTTTCGGCATTTCGTACAATAATTTTTGTTATAAATCTTTTTCCTAATAGTTTTGAGAACACGTTTAGTACCAAAAACCGATTATTCGTATGAAAATTTACTTACTCCTCCTCGCCCTCGCGGCGAGCTTGTCCATGTTTGCGCAAGCTCCAACCCCAACCAACATTCCATTTGCTACTGTCGAACGCATCGTTTTGCCTACATTGGATAATAAAACCTTACAACAAGCGGAACTCGACCGGCGGCTTCGAGAACCCGATGTAGCGCCTCAGTTTGCGAAAGCGATTGCATTGCCCATTACGCCGTTTACAAATGGTACTTGGGAAACCTTACCGAATGGAAATTTGCTGTGGCGCTTGCGGATTTATTCTAAAGATGCGCATTCTCTGAATTTGGGCTTCAGCCAATATCAAATGCCAGAAGGCGCTTCTCTCCTACTCTACTCGCCTGACCAACAGCAGATTCTGGGACCATTCACCCCATCGGATAATGAAGATCACGAGCAACTTTGGACGCCGATGTTGAAAGGCGATGAAGTGATTTTGGAAGTACAAATACCAGCTTCGCGCAAAGCGGAATTGAAATTGCAGCTCAAAACGGTGAACCATGATTTTATGAATTTTCTGGAAATCCAAGCCGGTGCTTGCCACCTCGATGTGGTGTGTGGTGCTGCCAATGGCTGGGGAATTTTGGATCAATATCGGGATGCGATTCAATCCGTGGCGGCTTATGGCTTGGATGGCACGGCTTTTTGCACGGGTTTTTTAGTGAATAATACGCAGAATGACTGCACGCCCTATTTCATCACTGCCAATCACTGTGGTATCAATGCGAACAACGCGCCTTCGATGGTCGTATTTTGGAAATATCAGAACAGCACTTGTCGGGATTTGCGTCCTCCAGTGGGCGGCAATCTCGGCGATGGTAATCAGAATACGTACAACACGGGCGCAATCTTTCGAGCGGCTTATCCGATTACCGATTTTTTATTAGTAGAATTGGATGACCCCGTAGCAGATACGGCGAGTGCTTTTTTTGCCGGTTGGAATGTTTCTAATACGTTGCCGACCGATACGGTTGCACTCATTCACCATCCGGGTGGCGAAGAAAAACGAGTCAGTTTTGAATTCAATGGCGTTTATACGGGCGCTTGGGGCAATAATGATAGTCCAGTAACCGATGGAAATTATCTGATTGTAGCGGATTATGACATTGGCTCTTCCGAAGGCGGCTCTTCTGGTGCTCCATTATTTAATAAAAATCAACAGGCAATTGGGCATTTGCGCGGCGGTGCTGCCAGTTGTGGCAATGATGATTATGATTCGTTTGGCTGGCTGGCAAAGTCTTGGGAAGGCGGCGGCACCAAACAAACGCGTCTACGCGATTGGCTCGACCCATCTAATTCGGGCATTACCGCTATCAATGGAAAAGAGCAAACTGCTTGTAGTTTTGTGTTGAATATAAATACTCCGATTCAAGAGGTATGTGCGCCCAATGCTGCCACTTATACCATTCAAGTCAGCAATACTTTCGTAGGAGCGGTGCAGTTGACCGTAGCGGGATTGCCTGCAGGTGCGAGTGCCGTTTTTAGTCAAAATCCAGTGAATCCGGGTAGTTCCGTCACTTTGACGATTAACAATACTGCTGCCATAACTGCCGGAAAATATACCTTGACGTTGACCGCAGCCGATGCGACCCAGTCCACGCAAAACGTGCTTTCGTTAGTCGTTTCAAGCGGCACTGTGCCTACCGTGACGCTGCAAACACCTGCCAATGGAGCAGAGCGCGTTTCGTTATCGCCTGAATTTTTGTGGACGGCTTCTACCACCGCGACTTATCAATTTCAGATTGCAAAAGACGCTGCATTTACAATGATTGTGACTGATATTGACAGTTTGAATAGTGTCGAATTGCCCAACATTCGCTTGGAGGCGACTACGACCTACTTTTGGCGTGTGCGTGCCAGCACGATTTGTGGACAAGGGAATTGGTCAACGCCCGCTCAATTTACCACGGCGGACATCGTGTGTACAACGGTAGCTTCCGATAGCATTCCACAAGAAATTTCCGATTTAATTACGTCAACCGTTACCGATTCCGTAAGAATAAATTTGCCTGGCACGATTGCCGAAGTACGCGTGAACGGATTGGACATCACGCACGAGTGGATTGGCGACCTGCAAGTATCGTTGACTTCGCCGGAAGGCACTTCCATCCGATTATTTGACCGACCGGGTGTACCCAATGACCAATTTGGTTGTGACGGACGAGATGTAAAAGCGAGCTTTAGCGATACAGCGCCCAAAACCGCTCAACAATTAGAGACGACTTGCAATTCAGAACCCGCCATTGACGGTGCTTACCGACCGCTTGACCCCTTTGCACTGTTGGCGGGAGAGCCCGCGCAGGGGCAATGGAAATTGATTGTACAAGATTTTGAACCGGAAGATGGTGGTGCGTTGAATGCTTGGAGCCTGGAAGTGTGCGCGTCTCGTCCGAAAGATATTTTTATTACCACCGATAGTTCCAACTTTTATTTGTGCGCTGGTCAGCCGCTTACGTTTCGGGTAGCTATTGGCAAAGAGTTTGATAAAAATACGGGTGGCGTTCGATTTATTACGCAAGGTAGTCCACAAGGTTCAACGGTGAATTTTAGTAAAAATCCAGCGGCGGCGGGTGATACGATTCAAGTAACCGTTAGCAATTTTAATACGACTCAAGATTCTACATATACGCTTATTTTAGTTGCAACAGACGGCAGAGACACGGCTCGCACGGAGTTGAAAATACAAGTGAGCAGTTCCACCATTCAATATGATTTAACCTATCCGGGCGATAATTCTCAAAATATTCCACTCAGCACTGCTTTAGAATGGGAAGCGGTTTCAAATGTAAGTTACTACATCGTTACACTTATAAAAAGTCCAAATGTGTTGGTCATTTCGGACACTGTTAGAACGAATTCTTATCCAATTAATAACTTGAGCCTCGGCACTAATTATCAATGGAGTGTAAAAGCGGTCAACCCTTGCGGCACGGGCGTTTCTGGTACGTTTCAATTCAAAACCATCCCAGATTTGAGCTTTGGCGCGACCCCTGCGCTGGTAAATGCTTGTCCGCCTTACTTGCCGAGTTATACACTTTTTATCGGTCCGGGTTTTAATCGTCCGGCTGCAGTGAGTTACACGGTTTCGCCACAAGCGACTTTGCCCATCACTTTTAGCGGCAACGCCAACGATGTGCCAGTCGGAACGACGATTAAAGCCAATTTTGGCAGCTTATCGAATACCCCGCCGGGCGAGTACACACTGACGTTCAAAGTGAGCGACGGCACGTATACGATGGTGGATGAAGTGAAATTTGTGCTGCGCGGTGTGCCGGCTGTACCCGTTCCGGCATTGCCTTTGGACGGAGCGGCTTTTCCAGAACAAGCGCCGACTTTGAGTTGGAAACGCGCCAAGGATGCGGTGCGCTATCGAATAGAAATCGCTACGAATGATAATTTTGCAAATATCGTGCGCACTGCCACCGTGACCGATACTTTTTATAAAGTAGAACCACGTTTGGGCGGTGGCGTTTTTTACTGGCGTTTGACTTCGCTTAATGATTGTGGATTTTCGACTTCCCGTGCATCCGACTTTATGATTCAAGCGGCGGGTGTACACGAGTGGCAAGGACAAGAGGTGATTATCGCGCCGAATCCGACGAGTGGTTTGTTGAATATTCGCTTTGCGCAAGCCTTGAAGGATGATTTGGACATAGAAGTCTTTAGTCTGAATGGACAATTATTACAGCGCAATCGTTTTGGTAATACGAACACGGCTTTGTCTATTGATTTGTCAACGTATCCGTCGGGCGTGTATCTCGTTCGATTGATAAATGGTGAGGCGGCATTGACGGAACGAATTTTATTGCACAAATAACTTTAAGACGTGTCAGGTTTTAAAAATCTGACACGTCTTAGCATTAAAACTTTAAACCTGAAACTTTGAACTCAAAACCAACTTTACGCTCGTGGGTACCCGTGCCCGCAGGAAGCGACTTTCCGATACAAAACCTACCGTTTGGCATTTTTCAAACGCGGGAATTGCCGCCGAGAATGGGCGTAGCGATTGGCGAACACGTTGCCGATTTAGCGATATTGACGGAGCACCAATTTTTTGATGATTTAGAAATTGACACGAGCGTTTTTCAGCAGCGATATTTGAATGATTTTATTGCGCTTGGCAGAGAAAAAACGAGCGCTGTGCGGCATCGCTTGTCGCAAATTTTAGACAATGACTTGGAAGAATGGGATGCGAGTCAATTAGCTCCGTATTTCCTTCATAATCAGTCGGATGTGCAAATGCTGCTGCCGATAAAAGTGGGCGATTATACCGATTTTTATTCCAGCCTCGAACACGCAAGTAATGTCGGCTCCATGTTTCGGGATCCATCTAATCCGTTGCTTCCCAATTGGCGGCACTTGCCGGTGGCATATCATGGTCGCGCTTCTTCGATTGTGGTTTCGGGTACACCGATTCACCGTCCGAATGGACAAACCTTGCCAGCCGGAGCAGCAAACCCGATTTTTGGATCTTCGCAGGAATTGGATTTTGAGTTGGAAGTGGCGTTCATTATCGGAAAACCGACGGCGCTTGGGCAAACGATTGCTACAAATGAAGCAGAAGATTATATTTTTGGATTGGTGTTGTTCAATGATTGGTCGGCGCGCGATGTGCAACGCTGGGAGTATCAGCCATTGGGACCGTTTTTGAGTAAGAATTTTGGGTCTACGATGTCGCCATGGGTTGTGCCGTTGGAGGCGTTGGAGCCATTTCGTACCGATTCGCCAAAGCAGGAGCCGGACGTGTTGCCATATTTACAATATTCAAATAAAAAAAGTTTTGATATAAGTTTGGAAGTTGCGATTCGCACTGAAAATAATGTCGAACAAACGATTTGTCGTTCTAATTTCAAATATTTATACTGGAATATGAGTCAGCAACTCGCGCATCACACGGTGAATGGTTGTAATGTGAATATTGGTGATTTATTGGCATCGGGTACAATTAGTGGTTCAGAACCAGATAGTTATGGCTCTATGATTGAATTAACGTGGCGTGGCACGCAACCAATTCAACTCTCTGATAGTTCGGAGCGGAAATTTATAAATGATGGCGACACGGTCGTGCTGCGCGGCTGGTGCGAGCGCGGTGGCATACGGGTGGGATTTGGAGAAGCGACGGGGAAAGTGCTGGCTGCACAGCAATTTTAACACATATTTTTTAAGTATCAAGCCAACAATAACTTTAACCACAAAGGGCACAAGGATTTTCACCATGTTCACAAGGAACACTTTGTGCGCCTTGTGGTTAAATGAGGGAACGCACAGCCGAGCTATTCCATTCCTGTTAGATAAGATCTTCAATTTTAAACAAGTTCTATATGTGTTTCCTCAGTATTCTAATTCTAATTGTTAAAGTTGCAAAAATACCACTTATCAGCTGTAACTGTCAACAAGAATTTAAGGTCTTACTAAAGCATTGACAAAGCACTTGAAAATAGTTTAATTTGTAACTAATTTTAAGCAGGCGGTAGACTTTAGACGGTAGATTTTAGATAGGAAACGCTTGTCTCATCGTTCAACATCTCCCGTCTCACAAATCACGGATTATCAATCACCAATCACTTTTTAAATCATCCGACTATGAAAAATGTAAAACCGGCGGTATGGATTATCGCAGCTTTGAGTTTATTATTAGGACTCAGTTTAGGACAAATTGATCGGCAATACCGGCAGATTCAAAATTTGGAAAGTAGTTTGGGCATTTTAGAACCCATGCAGATTCGAGTAGAAATGAACCACTGCAATAGAGATTTTAATATAATTCGTACCGAAATAGAAGTTGCCAAAGAAATGATGCGGGTGGAGCGCGAATTGCAGTTGAGAGAGTTGCACGAGCAAATAGAAATGGTACGCCAGATGCACCGCCGTTAGTAATTTAATAGAAACCTATAAGGTCTTGAAGACCTTGTAGGTTTTCCACAGGTTTATTTAATCTCCAATAATTCTACCTCAAAAATCAGCGTCGAGTACGGTCCAATCGCGCCGCCCGCACCTCGGTCGCCATACGCCAAGTCATAAGGAATAAACAATTTCCACTTTGAGCCTTGCGGCATTAGCTGTAAAGCTTCTACCCAACCTTGTATCACTTGCGTCACGCCAAACGTAGCCGGTTCGCCTCGGTCTACTGAGCTGTCGAACACCGTGCCATCCAAGAGCATTCCATGATAATGCACCGTCACTTGTTGCTCCGCCGTAGGTTTTGGACCTGTACCAGCAGTCATTACTTCATATTGTAAGCCGCTGGGCAGCGTCGTGACACCCGCACGTTTGCTATTTGTTTCCAAAAATTGCTTGCCTTCGCCAATATTTTTCTCGAATTTCTTGGCTTGCTTTGCTTGCATTTCGGCTTGTTTCGACTGCATGTGGTTTTGTATCAATTGATTCGCAGTGTTGACATCTATTTTCAGCGGGTTGTTTTTCAATACATCTTCCACGCCTTTTGCCAGCGAAGCAGCGTCAATGCTGTCCAAGCCTTGTTGTTTCAAATTCTGAGCGACTAATACGCCCAAGCTGTAGCTGATAGAATCCATTTTGATAGTGGTTGGTTTGGTTTGTGTTGGTTTTTTCGCGGTTGCGGTTTTCGCTGGTTGCTTTGCAACAGGTTTTTTCGTCTGCGCGGTCGCTCCGTTAATCATTAGCATTGCAAAAAAACATAAAATAATGATTCTCATTTGAAAAATGTGTTATGATATTGTGTTAATGTATTAATGTGTTTTTGTGTTAAAGTCGCGTGTCACTTAATCGCTATCATTCCATAAACCCATTACCTCATCACCCATTTTCTCGCAGATTCTAATAAATATCTTCCTATCTTCCTATCTTCCCATCCTCCTTTTCGTTCCAGCGATACGTGTCCAATTCAAATCCCGCCAAATCCAGCACTCTATCAATCACGGTAGCTGCCAGTACTTCAAAAGTAGTCGGTTTGCTGTAAAACGAGGGCGTTGCCGGGCAGATGATGCCGCCTGCTTCCGTCACCGTTTTCATGTTGTTGATATGAATCAGACTGTAAGGCGTATCGCGAATTATTAACACTAAACGTCGTCTCTCTTTTAATATTACATCGGCTGCACGGGTTATTAAATCATTGGAAATGCCTGAAGCAATGCGACCCAACACCCCCATCGAACACGGACAAATCAGCATCGTATCGTACCGCGCCGAACCGGATGCAAAGGGAGCCATAAAATCCATTTTTTCATAATAATCGAACGGATATTTGTCAAAATCGGCATTGCCCAATTCATGCTGCCAGTTGAATTTGGCGTTGTTGCTCATTACAATCCCCACTTTTTCTATCTGATTTTCCAATTGCAACAGCCTATCCAACAGCACTTTGGCATAAATCGAACCACTCGAACCGCCGATGGCTACCACGATTTTCTTTTGTGTTAATGTGTTCATGTGTTAATGTGTTCTGTTGTTCGTGTGGCGAGGGGACATGAACACCTGCGCACTTCAATACAACAAGGATGTTAAAAATAATTTAAATACAAATTATAGCAATCATTCTGCCTACTTTACCAGTATATTTGGTTCAAATTTCGTAGTACAAAACACATCTGATATGAAAAAGTTATTTCTCGGTGGAGCTATTCTGGCGATTACAGCACTGGCTTACGCATTTGTAATTGCGCCAAACACTACTCCAACACCCGCAGCAGCAGCAGAAATCAAGTGGTACACTTGGGACGAAGCCATTCAATTGGCAGATAAAAAGCCGAAGAAAATATTTATAGACTTGTACACGGACTGGTGTGGCTGGTGTAAGAAAATGGATAAAACGACTTTCCAAGACCCGGCAGTCGTCAAATATATGAATGAAAATTTTTATGCTGTTAAATTTGATGCAGAACAAAAGGAAGAAGTAAAATATAAAGATTACACTTTCAAATATTTAGCCTCCGGTAGTCGCGGTGTAAATGAATTGGCATATTCCTTGCTGGATGGTAAATTGAGTTATCCTTCGTATGTGTATTTAGATGATAAACAGAATCGTATCAGTATATCCCCGGGTTACAAAACAGCAGATAGTTTTATTAAAGAAATAAAATACTTCGGCGGTAATCATTACGAAAAAATAACATATCAAGAATATATAGCGAAAGGTTCGCAGTGATAAATGAATGGTACATTGATTTTTATGATATTATGATTTTTTTTAAATAATTATAACCTATCATAATCATAATCAGTGTGCCATTCAAAACTTCTCCAAAGACTTTGTCATCTCATCCAATTCCGCGCGCAGGCGCTCTACGTCGGTGTAAGTGTTAGAATATTGCAGCTTTCGAGAGAGATTTTCGATGGTATCCAGATATAAAGTGTCATATTCTACATTTGCCCGCATTTCCTCCATTTTAGCCATATCGTCATAGTTATCTTCTTGCAGGCGCTTCAGTTTTTTCCTTTTAAATTCCAACGTTTTTGCCAATTCATGCTGATGTAATAACTGTTCCAATTTCGCTTTACACATTTCAAAAAAAGCCAATTTAGACACGCGCAGTTTTAATTGCGAGCGAAAACTTTCTATCAATTGTTCCGTATCGTCTTGCAGTCGCAAAGGCAAGTCCACGCTTTGGCGCAATTGTTGTTCCAAGTCAGCAATGTGCTCCTCAATATCCGCAATTTCATAGATATGATATTGCATTTGCTCGTCACATTCCCGAAGCCGTGCGTCAATAATGCCCTCTGTACTTTTTCTAAAAACAATCTCCTTGCGTTTTTGGCGCACAAAATTCCAAAGCAAATATACGGTCAATCCTATCGTAGCCCCTGCCGCCAGCGGCATCATCATAAAACGAAAAGCCACGGCGTAGCGAAGGGCTATTATAAAAAAGCCGCCAAAAAGCAGAACGTATAATAATTGTCGGTAATTTGATTTTTGGTCTTCCATCTTAGAAAATTACAATCCTCCGCGAAAAAGAGTTCAATGCTGTAAACCCTTTTTTTCGACGGTTGTTGTGTGTCTCCATTTAGAAACACTCCTATTTTTTGTTTGTTTATAGTTTATTTAGAAAGAAGATAGGAAAATGGGAAGATAGGATGATTCGTACTCCCATCTTCCTATCCTCCAATCCTCCCATCAAATTACTTCCGCTACCACAAATATACTCCCGCCTACAAAAATCAAATCTGCTGGGTCGGCATTTCGTTTAGCAGCTTTTAGCGCATTTTTGACGGAGGCATACGTTTTTCCTTTTAAATTAAAATTGGCAGCTTGCTTTTGTAATGTTTTCGCATTCAGTCCTCTTGGAATATTCGCTTTTGCAAAATAATAAATCGCCTCTTTAGGCAGCAGTCCAAACATTTCATTAAAATCCTTATCATTTACAATTCCCATTACAAAATGTAATTTTTTATAAGTCAGTCGTTTCAAATTATTTAAAACCAATCGAATGCCACCCTCATTATGCGCACTATCTGCAATAATTGTTGGATTTTCGCCTATAATTTGCCAGCGACCTATAAAACGTGTCAATTGCTTTAAATCTTGTAGCCCTTGTCGAATATTGGTTTCTTGTAATGAAAAATGACTTTTTAAAAGCTCCACTGCTTGCAAAACGGTTTGTATATTTTTCACTTGAAAATCTCCACTCAAATTAGCGTTTAATTGCGGATAAATCAATGTGCCGTCCTGATAAATATCGAAGCTCGTGTGCGTCAACGTATTTTCTACTGGAATAGCCGTAAAATGGGCATCCGCGTACACAATCGGTGCGTTCCTTTCAGCCGCTTTGGCATCAAAAATGGGTTTCGTTTCAGGGTGTGTTTCGCCGATTATAACTGGAATATTATTTTTAATAATACCGGCTTTTTCTCCTGCGATGGCGGGCAGCGTATCGCCCAAAAATTGCTGATGGTCAAAACTAATATTTGTAATAACACTTAATAAAGGTGTAATAATATTGGTAGAATCCAGCCGCCCGCCCATACCTACTTCAATAATCGCTACGTCTACTTTTTGTTGATAAAAATATTCAAATGCCATTGCCACCGCCATTTCAAAAAAAGAAGGTTGAATATCCGCCACCACTTCCCGAATCCGGTCTGTAAATTCGATTACAAATTTTTTAGAAACATACGCGCCGTTTACTCGAATCCGCTCTCGAAAATCCTTATAGTGAGGAGAAATATGCAGACCAGTTTTTATTCCATGTGCCTGTAAAATAGCACTTAACATATACGAAGTCGAACCCTTTCCATTCGTACCCGCCACATGAATCGTTTTGAATTTATCCTGCGGATTGTCCAGAAAATCACAGAGCTTTTTAATATTCGTCAAGTCTTCGCGGTACGCAGCCGCTCCTACGCGCTGATACATCGGAAGGCTACTAAATAAAAACGCGACGGTTTCTTGATATTTTTGTGTAATGTTGGTCATAAAGAATATACGATTAATGGCGTTATACCATGATTAAAATGATTTGACGCTTGTCCCGTTGCATAGCGGGAGATTAGTTTGACGATTCCCCCTGATTTTATCGCAGATTTACGGTCCCTTATACGTCATTTCAATTTCATTTTAGTATGAGTTGTTCACTAACGAATATTACGCAGAGAACGTGCCTTTGAGCAAGTTATTCCTCCAAATACTTAATTATTTCCTTTGAGGTTCTTTGCATTCCTGAATCTCCTGAATAGTAAAAATCATAACTACGTAAACTAAATGTTAAATTTTTAATTTTTTTGACGAAATAACTATTTTAACATAAATAGCTATTGGTAATGTCATTTGAAATTCTCATCTTTGTAAAGAACAACACATCGAAAATAGCTTCTTTCATTTCCCTTCTTGAAAGAGGTTTTCATCTACCTATTTTATTCAAACAACATTTTTGTATTTTTTATCTCGCTGACAAATCATAACTGTAACGGACTGATAGTCAGTCGCTACCGAATTTACACGCCAACAAATATTTTTATCATTAAACGTTAAAAACAATTTTCTTTACTGCTTTGCGCTTCAACAGCATGGAGCAGCTGGTAATGATTTGTTTTACACCTAAAATAATATAGTATGAAATGGTTCATAGTTATGATGCTGATACTATTCAGCACAGGCGCAGCTTTCTCCCAACGGGAAATACTCAGAAGTTATGCGACTCAAAAAGTAAATGAAAGACTCAAGCGCAGTAATGCCACTTTAGCCAACCAGCAATCCAGCGTAGAGCGATTTATAGCCGAGCAAAGCAAAAAGCTCCAATTTAAAAAGTTGACTATTCCCGTCGTTTTTCATGTTGTTTACGCTGTTGGGCAATCGTATCCTTCTGAAGAACAAGTTTATGCTCAAATTGAGGCGCTCAATCGAGACTTTTCCAAACGCGATTATAAAATCCGCCATCCGGCTGATACCTTAGAAGGCTTTGCCAAAAAAGCCGAGGATATGGAAATTGAGTTCTGCCTTGCTAAAGAAGGACCCACTGGAGTTAAAGAATCTGCCATTCGGTTTATTCCAGGTACTTCCTCCAAATTTACCGATGATGATTTAATCAAAACCCAACGCTTTGGCTCGCCGGCTTGGGATACGAAGCGGTATCTTAATATTTGGGTCGCTCCCTTAGCAGATAGTGTAAGCGGTTATGCCCAAATGCCAAGCGGACCAGCAGAGACAGACGGTATCGTTATTGACTATCGTTATTTCGGCGTACAGACCAATTCCCAAACTCCTTACAACGAGGGAAAAACCTTAACACATTTGGTAGGAAACTACTTAGGCTTGTATGATTTATGGGGAGAATATCCATGTGGAGATGATTACGTGGATGATACCCCTGTTCACAATGCGCCCAATTATGGATGTCCTTTATACAAACATGTCAGTCTTTGCAATGAAATTCCAGTCGAAATGACCATGAATTTTATGGATAATACTAATGATGCTTGCCTCTATATGTTTACCATGGGACAAAAAATAAGAATGCAAGCGATGCTTTCCGAGGGGGGACCAAGATATGGGTTAGTATCAAATGATGAAAAATGTAATCCTAAAGGTCAAACTTTTTCGGATGTTGAATTACGAACCCTTCCTACTGATAGCCTCTATAATGAAACTTCTATTAAAGTTAATATCTATCCGAATCCAGCTACCAATGAAATCAAATTACAAATAATTGCCCTGAAAGATGAGTTGGCAACCCTTACCGTGTTCAATACCATCGGAGCAATCCAAACTAAACAAGATTATCCCTTAGCAAATGGAATGCAAGAATTTACTATCAATTGTCAAAACTGGTTTACTGGCATCTATTTTTTTGAAATAAAAACACCTTATGGAAAGACCACGCAGCGGGTGGTGATAGCACGAAATTAAGATTTATTACTCAAAATGAATCTAATCCTAAAAGCCTTTAAAATGACTTTTTATGAAGACTAAATACTATATCTTTTTCTTTATTTACACCTTTTCAATTTTGTATATCAATATATTAAATGCTCAACCCAAAAATAATTATATCAATGATGTGGCAATGCCAGCCCCTAATGCTGCTGCGCTTGGCAAGTACGGAGATATTCCAGTTAGCTACTTTACAGGAACGCCCAATATTGATGTACCAATCTATACCCTACAAGAAGGTCCTTTAAGCCTTCCAGTTTCCTTAAGTTATCATGCCTCTGGATTAAAAATCGGAGAATCTGCCAGTTGGGTTGGAGCTGGGTGGAGTTTAAATGCAGGAGGTGTGGTTACCAGAACAGTGATAGGAATTAAGGACGATGGGACATTGGGTTATTATTTTAATGGAAGCAATGTGGACCTTTCTCAACCAAAAGTACAGCAAGTCATAGATGGTCAATTAGACGCTGAACCCGATGTGTTCACTTTTAATATGAACGGCTATGCCGGTAAGTTCTTTTTTGATAAAGATAGAAAATGCAATTTTGTACCTAAGCAGGATCTAAAGGTAGAAGTGGATACAGTCAACTTTGATTATTTTGTTATAACTCCTCCCGATGGAACAAGATATATTTTTGGCAAAATACCCGGCACTTCTACCACGGCTATTGAATGGACTTATAACTATTCTACTCCAAAATATAAAACTTCTTGGTATCTACTACGGGTAGAAACACCGGATAAAAAATACAAAATTGACCTCAGCTACTTGGATGAGCAATATAGTTATCCCTATCAGGCTTCCTGCAATCGCAATCAATTGCAAATTGGTTCACCTATAGCTACCTGTGGTTCTACAAACGATTTCTGTAGTGGTAATTTTTCAGCGAATGGAACGAGTTACAGCATATTGACGATGGATGCTGGAAAGCGACTTACGCAAATTTCGACGACCACGGCATCTTTGCAATTTGTGGCAGATACCACCCGCGAAGATCTGGATGCTTATAATGGGCAAGTAGCGAAAAGATTAGATGAAATTCAGGTCAATGCTGGTACATTCTGCTCCAAATGGAAACTCAAATATGATTATTTTCAGGATAATACTTCTGCTCAATGTATTTCCGGTGCTGCTGGGTCACATTGCAAGAAACTTAAATTAGACGAGGTTAAAGAACTTTCCTGTGATGGATTAGCCACGAAAGAACCTTACAAATTTGAGTATGAAGGCACTACATATCCAATCAATGGAAAGAACCGAATTTTCGTAGCCAATCGTCTATCTAAAGCGATTGACCACTGGGGGTACTATAACCGAGCTCAATTTACCAATGATAATTTATTAATAAACGTCCCTCCAACCGTCGTTTCTACTCAATATGGCAGTGTCCAATTTGGCGCCGCCAACCGGGAAACGGATGAGACAGGCATGAAGGATGGCATTTTAAAAAAGATTACCTATCCAACCAGCGGACACACCGAATTTAAATATCAAGCCAATTCTTACACAACCGTTCAGTCTATTTGGGTCAGAAATTACATCTTAAATAACCTAACGAATTGCAGTTATCCCAGTTCCGCCTGTTGCGTTGCTTCCCAACCTTTTGCAACGCTTGCTCTCAGTGCGCAAGACCTTGCCCAGGATAGTTTTTCCATGACAATCTATAATACCAACTGCTCCAGTAGTCAAAATTGCTACACAGGACCGGTGTCGGTGGACATTCAAGTCCGATTGGCATCCAATGACCAATTAGTTGCCTCGGTATCTTACCATTTAACCTCTGGACAAACTTCCGGTATCTTCGAGAAGCCATTATCCTATTTTTCACCTAATCTTCAGCCCAACGTCAGCTACAAATTTGTACTCTGTGCTTCCGGTGGTAAAGGTACTTTTAGTATTTTCAAACCCGATGTTACCAACCAATTTACGCAGATTCCAGTAGGTGGTTTACGCGTACAGGAGATTAAAACCCACGATGGTATTACAACTGCCAATGATATTATCAAGACCTACGAATATACCTCCTCATCCAACCCTAGTCAGTCCAGTGGAAAATTATTTCAAATACCTAAATATGGCTACTCTATACAACCTTTTACAGGTACAAACTTTTATGTCATGTTCTCCTCCGAAAGTGTAGTGCCGATTAGTTCTTTTCAAAGTTACCACGTTGGCTACCAAAGGGTCATAGAATATCATAATGGAAACGGTAAAGCGGAATACATCTATTACACAGAGGATGATTATAACACCTATCCTTCCAGTTATCCGTTTACGCCACTGCCAGCATATGTAATAAGAGGAAATCTAAATACCAATTACATATATGATTCAGGCAGTACCCTTAAATCTCAAAATACTAATACTTATAATACGGATTATTACGCTCCAGCTCCCGGTAATATATACAAAGCAGTGAAAATTGGACTTTGCGATGGGGTCACCACCAGCGCAATGAATACCTATACGCTTCGGTCGGCACCCTATCGTATTGCCAGTAAAACCGAGATGATTGACGGGATCAGTACAACTACTAATTATAATTATGCTTCCTCCAATCATTTAGCGCCTATTGCTATTTCCATGACTAATAGTGATGGAAAAATAGATAGCACCAAGATTAAGTATGCATATGAGATGTTTGCAGCCGAAAGCTCGAATCTTCCCATCCAAGCTATTTATCAGGAAATGATCTATAGAAATATGATAGGTATTCCGATTGAACAGATAAAAAAAATAGATGGAAATGAGGTGAATGGTACAAGAACAGATTACAGATTTTTTAATTCAAATGGAGACACCACCACTACCGCAAGTGGAAGCCATCCTTATCCACGCCGCTTTTGGACTTACGAACGTACCTGGACCGGGGGGGCAATTCAGCCAGGTGCTTGGATACCTCAAGGGGTAATTGATAAATACTACTCCGATACAAATGCAGATGCCAAAGGTTATCCGCAGCAGTTCACGAAGACGAACTGGCTACCAGAGACCTACGAATGGGATAATGGACTCATTAAAAAACGCACCTATTCCAATTTCAATTGGATTTACAATTATTACACAGGCACCCGACTGCTGTCTTCCATCACTGATATTGACGGGCAGGTCGTTTCCTTTGCCTACGATAAACTCTCGCGGCTCAAAACAACTACCGCTCGGGGCGGAAACGTCATCACTAACTACACGTACCAATACAAAGACGGCTCCAATCCCAAAAACTATGTGGAAACGATAACGAATTTTACGCCTGTGAGCGGTAGTAACTTAACGCAACAGGCAATGCGGCAATATCTTGATGGATTAGGCAGACCTATGCAAGAAATAAAGCGGCAATATCGCCCTACGAAAGGTGCTAATGGTGCTTCCATTACGCCTGCAGTAGATGTAATTACAAACGTGGAATATGATATTCAGGGAAGATTAATAAAAACGACTCGACCTTACTTAAGTACGTACACAAACGGCACTTACTACGCGCCTCCCGGCGGAACAGAATTCACATCATATCAATATGAAAATTCACCGCTCAATCGGGTGCTAAGTGTCACACCTCCTAACGGATACGCTACCACCACTGCCTATGGCAATAACGCAAACGCCATTACCGTGCCCGGTACCGGTATTTCTTATGCGATTAATACCTTGATGGAAACCAAAGTTACCGACCCAGATAACCGCGTGAGCTATACCTACACCGATAAAAAAGGACGGGTCGTTTTATCCAAGCTAAACGATACCAACCCCGCTGAAACCTACAACATCTATGACGACAAAGACCGCATCGAAAAAGTCATTCCACCCGGTGCTACTCTCAGCACACCCGAACTCATCTTCACCTACGAATACAGCGGTGACGACCTACTACTCAATAAAAAGGTACCCGGCGCAGCGGTCGTCAATATGCGCTACAACAATCGGGATTTATTGCGCCTAACCCAAGATGGCAATCTCGCAGCTAACTCCCGCTGGCTATTGACTAATTATGATGATTACGGTCGCCCCATTAAAACAGGCAGGCACATGGCTACCAATCCAGATCCCAACAACGCTTCCCTAAGTTTCCAACTTACTTTCAGCGAACTATTTTATGACGGGTATGATGGAAATATCACTCTTACAGCCCCGCAATACATGGGTAAGGTCAGAAAGTCGAAAATCAAAGTAATTGACTTGACTAACGATATAGAAAATGTATTTACATACGATGTACACGGCAGGGTCATCAGTAGTAATGGTAATAGTCTACTCAATTCGACCTTGGGGAGTGAACTAATAAGTTATGCCTATGATTGGGCAGGCAACAAACTGACGGAAGAACGCTTCCACAATCCGGGTAGCGGCGCGACTACCGGCAGCCAAACTATCAAATATGAATGGCAATACGATCAGAATGGACGCTTTAACAATTATCTTCTCTCGCTGAATAGCCAATTTCAGCACATTGCCGAATACAGCTACAATTTCTACGATGAAATGATAGAACGCAACGTCGGCTCTACTTTCATCAGTGGCTCTTACGCTTGGCTACAAAGTATAGATTACACCTATAATAATATGAGTTGGCTGACTAAAATCAACAGCAATGGTCACACTGGCACCCAATTGGCTTTTCCAAGTAGTGGATGTAGCGTCACCATGCCCAGCCCCAGTGCGACCACCCGAGTCCCTTGGCCCGAATCCAACGATCTCTTCTATCTTGAATTGCGTTACGACCAGCTTTTCGCTAATAACACTGCCGGAGGCGACATAGCAGGTATGGGCGGCACCGCTCAGAAAGCAGGCAACATTAGCCAACTCGCATATCGGGTACGTGGGCGCGAGCGACAGTCGTATAGCTTTACCTACGACTACCTCAGCCGCCTCACCGCCGCTACGAGCTACGACGTGAACACTACAAATACAGCTACCAACACCAACCGCTTCAACGAAAGCCTCACTTACGACATCCGTGGCAACATCAACGCCTTGCAACGACAAGGTTACTACGCCAGCACCTGCGGCTTTGACCAAATTGACAACCTGACCTACACCTACACACCCAATACCAACCGCATCGCCAGCATTGCCGATAATGCCCCCTTGAGCCAGCGCAGTCATGGCTTCAACCCCGGCAGTGGCGGGGTAGGTTATACGTATGATGCCAATGGAAATTTAAAAAGTGATTCTTATAAAGGTATCAGTACGATTTTTTATAACCATCTCAATTTACCTTCCCTCATCAACTTTACCTCCGGCAACAGCATCGAATATAAGTATGATGCTGGAGGTAACAAACTACGCAAAACGGTAAAAGTAGGCGCTGTGGTACAGTATGAGCAATACTATG
>Ga0163147_10000689_pt1 | contig 52828 bp, 43 predicted proteins | sample OliLakLV19MP6G1_FD_148597 | JGI IMG/M metagenome (GOLD analysis project Ga0163147, IMG submission 148597) | Freshwater microbial mat bacterial communities from Lake Vanda, McMurdo Dry Valleys, Antarctica- Oligotrophic Lake LV.19.MP6.G1 | ecosystem: Environmental > Aquatic > Freshwater > Lake >... | reverse complement strand
CACCGCCAACGACACCGCCAACGACAACGCCAACGACAACGCCAACGACAACGCCAACGACACCGCCAACGACAAAGACATAGACAACGACAACGCCAAAGACAACGACAACGCCAACGCTATCTTCATCCCAGATAAACAGCATTATCGCGAATAAGGCTGTTGTTGCTATTATGAAAATAGTTCCCCATATAATCAACAACCATAAGTTTATCTGCCCACTGTCAATTGCCATGCGAATAAGTGTTTCATTCTCTGTAGCATTGAGCGCGATAAGCAGGTTATTATTTGGCAGGTTTCCCCAAACCCCCACCCCTGACACAAGACAAATCAATCCTAGTATAATTCCGATGATGACAGGCATAAGCACATCCCCACTGAGATAAATATAATGTCTATTCTACCCCAAAAATTCCAGCAACAACCGATTCACCTCATCTGCCTTGTCGTGTTGCACCCAATGGGTGGCATCTAGCAGTTCTAACCGTCCATCGGCGCACAGGTCTATGCTCGGTTGTGCCATGCGGTGGCTCAGATATAAGTCGTGTTTGCCCCATAGCATCAGCGTGGGCGGTTTAATCTGCCAATCGGTGGGTGGGGCGGGGGATTGACGGACATACGCCCGATACCAATTGAGCATGGCGGTCAATGCACCTTTATGCGCCCATGCCTGTTTATATTCGGTTAAATCGGCATCGGTAAAACTGCCTTTTTTTGAATTAAATTTCAAAAAGCGGAGCATAATTCGTGACCCCACCACCGAAAATAAATTTTCTGGCAAAAATGGTAATTGGAAGAACACCGCGTACATGCTTTTGGCGATTTGGCGCACATCCCCACGTATAAATTTCTCAAATACCTGTGGATGAGGGACATTCATGATGACCAATTTTTCGATATATTCAGGATGACGTAATGCCAGCCACCACGCCACCATCGCCCCCCAATCATGACCGACAATGTTCACTTTTTCGTGACCTGTGGCGCGGAGCAATCCCACAATATCCAGCACCAATTCGTCCATGCGATAATCGCTCAAATCGGGCGGTTTGTCGGTGAGGTTATAGCCCCGTTGGTCGGGTATCCACACATAATAACCGGCATCCACCAATGGCTGAATTTGGTTACGCCAGCCATACCAAAATTCAGGGAAGCCATGCAACAAAATCACAGGCTTGCCCTGTGGGTTGCCTGCGACCATTACATTCATGCTGATGCCGTTGGTGCGGATGATTCGGTTATCCATGATTATTCCTCAGTATCACTTTTTTCTGATGGCGGGGTCGCACCGTGTTTGCGCCTGCGGATGAAATTCATCACGCGGGGCATGGCTTGGGTATATGCCCAATAGAAGGGTGGATAGGGCGCATAATCCCACGCGCCGATATGCCGTATAATGTCTCCACGAAAGCCCTGTTTGAACTGATACACGCCCCATAAGCGGTCTGTTTCCACAAATTCGTTGGGAGCGCCCCACATATCATATAGTGCGTAGCCGTGTGCTTTTGCCCAGCGCATGGCTTCCCATTGGAGCAGGTAATTCGGCATTTTATCCCGCGAGACATTGCTCGATGCGCCATAAAAATACCAACATTTACGCCCAAAGTGAAATAAAATTACATGGGCAATCGGTACATCACCATCATAAGCGATGAGGGCGTGTGCCAGACCTGCCACCATAAAATCACGCCACGCTTTTTCGTAATAGGCGGGTGGACGGGTGAGAAAATGGTCGCGCTCGCCCGTGATGCGATACAGGTCATATAACACGGGGAGGTCATCGAGGGTGGCGTGCCGAATCGTCACACCCTTTTTTTCTGCTGTACGAATTTTCCTACGGGTATTTTGGCTCATATCCGCCAATAATGCTTCTTCATCCCGCGATAAATCAATTGTCAGAGTGTTACGAAACTGCACTTGGTCATCAGAAAAACGCCATTTTCCCGCCAGCAACCGATTTTTGAGCGATACGCCAATCGGTTGTGGTTGGTCATCGGGTGTATTGGGCAGACCAGTAGCCAGTGGCACATCGGGGTCAATTTTGAGCCAGATGGCACGTTGTTTTTTGGCGAATTGTGTCAGATAGCCTAAGATATATGCGGTGAGCGATTCATCTTCATAATTCAGCACCGCGCCTTTTGGCACATAGCACACCGATAAAAAGGCAATGCGCCGTGTGAGGATGGATGCCAGCGCCACCGCTTGGTTTTTATCATCATAAAACATCAGGCGGGTGGGTTTCCAGCCCGTGGTGATATGCTTAAATTCGCCCCACTCCCACGTTTGCAAAATATGGGCATAGGGCAATTGACGCAGGGTGTCATTCCATGTGTCGCGGTCAAGCATTTCGGTCACACGCATTATGACCGCCTCATGGGGATAAGCAGAATGTCATTGGTGATACGCCCGCCGTTGGTTTGGGTCATGGCGATACGTGCGCCTGTGATGGCATCTACCATGCCGATGCCGATGGTGAAATTTTCGGTGGTTACACCTTCCAACGATATCACGACACACTCGTTAATCGCTTCCCCTTCGCGCCAACCACCGGTAGGGTAACGATTATTCATTGGGGCGGCATCGTATTGAGCAAAAAGTCCGCCATTGGGGTTTAGGATGTGGATAAATACGTTATAGTTCCCCTCTGGAAATTGCAATGCAGACCATGTGAAGCAAATTTCTACCGTATTATCGGTTGGGTTGATGGTGGTCGTTGGTTGCGATAAGCCAATTTTTTCTGCCAACCGATAAGCAATAATTGTCTGGGTGGGTGGCGCATTAATGGCGATAACCCCGATATTCGCCACATCCACAGGCGTTTCATCACGCCCGATGATGGGCAATTCTGCCAGAGTATCGCCGTCATATAATTTGACAATGAGAATATCGCTAATCTGGACGGACGCATCTTCTGGGATATGTATCCAATAGGTTTCTGACCATGTTTGACCCATCTCCCAATCGCTGGCGAGTAAATTGCCTGTGGCGGGATAACTATCGCGCCGTACCACATTGGTTTGTGCCGAATGAAGCGCCACACGCAAATTATCATCGGCAGGGGCTAATGCACGCCAATACAGCGTCACTTGGATAGTTTCGTTGGGCAAGGCACGCGGATAAATCGGTGACATGCCGATGAGTTCTGCCACATTTCCAAAGCGGAAATAGACGGGGCGGTCTATCATCTCTGGCAAGGGGGTCGGTTGATAAGCAGGGACAAAATAACGGAATAGCGCCGAAGCCCCAACGCCAAACATCACTATCAACAACAATAATGCCCGATAGCGCCAACGATGTGGCATCCATCCGCCAATGCCGATGGCGATAATTCCCCCCCAACAGGCGATGAGGGGGATTAGGTAGCGTCCCAAATTGCCCCCCCAATATTTTCCAGACAGATAAAACACCGCCACCACCATACAGGCGGTAAAACTGCCTAATACCACCGCGATATTGCGTGCGAGTGGGGTGGGGAAGAGGTGTTTTTTGGTGATGCGGGCGCGAATCACCCACAAGCCACATCCCAAAATGCTGATAATGGTCAGTAGGTTAAAATACAGATATAGTTCATCGCCAACCGCCACAATCCCCCCGCCAAACCGCGCCCAGAAGGTTTCGTAGATGAATACGCCGTTTCTGAGCGCGACTTCCAACGAAAAACTGCCATCGGGGTTAATCGGTTGCGCCCCTGGTATATTGGGGACGGCGCTTAGGGCGGTTGGGTCGCCATATTGAATCAGATTATTGACATACCACCAGCCACCCACGATAAATGTGACCACCAAAATCGCTACCCAATATTTGATATGAGCGCGGGTGATGAGCAACGTCATGCCGATGGGGACAGCCAGTAGCAAGGTATTGGCTTTGGATAAAATCGCCATGCCCGCAAAAATACCGAGTAGAGTGGTATTTTTCCAATTGGGTTTATCGCGCAGGATATACATTAGCATCAATATGGCATAGGTGGTGCAGACGATAGCCAGTGTGTCGTTGTTCATCACACTGGCAATATAATTGAATTGCGCCCAAAAGGTCATACTGCCCAAAGCGATGAGCCGTAATGTGCCAGAATTGGGGAATATCACCTTAAAAATCAACATACAGCCGATGAGGGTCAGTAGCCCCATGCCCACAGACACCATCCGTATGGTATATAGCGCATAGGCGACTGGGCTAGATATATCTGGGAAAAGTTCTGTTTGCCGATGTAAAAACAAATTGTTGTTATCTGCACCCACCGCGCCGATAAGGTCACTATAATTGCCCCGATAAAATGGATTATAGCGACTACCCATCTCCTCAAATTGGCTGTTATCATAGCCACGCACAATGAGCGATGTGAGCCAATAATACAACGGGGGATGATGATATTGCCCAACAAGCGGTGTTTGAATATCGGGTGGGATGGGAGCGGTCATGCGGGTGAGCAATTCGGCATGGGCATAGTGTCCCACTTCATCGGGTCCCTCGAATGGGGGATTGTTAAGGGCATAGACTGTCGCAAAAATGATGAAAATGCCCAACATCAAAATTGTGAGGATACGTTCAAAAATCGTCACGGTTATGCTCTTATCTTCAAATAGGTTTTATAAGCATTATATATCAAGGGATGATAAACCACATCCCACGCGCCAACACTCCGTACTATTTGCCCACCCCAACCGCGCTTAAAGCCATAGACCCCCCATAACCCATCGTCACGGGTCTGAAATTCGGCTTCGAGGGTCGCTTCATCAGCATCTGGGATGCCCCACATATCATACCAAACGCACCCATGTGCTTTTGCCCATAACATCGCTTGCCATTGCACACCATACGCCGCCATCAAATTGCGTTTGATATTGGCAGATGCGCCATACATATACCATGCGGTATCGCCTGCCTTATAGACAAATACCCCCGCTAGGCAATCACCTTCATGGTCTGCCAAAAATAGCGCCGCATCGCCTTGTGTGACCGATAGGTCGTAGGCACGTTCATAATAGGCTGGTTCATGCACCCCAAACACATTGCGTTCCCCTGTGATACGCATCATGGCGGTGAATTTGCTCACATCGGCACGAGTCGCTTCATAATAGTGAATATCGTTCTTTTGGCTTTGGCGGATTTTGCGCCGTGTCCCCTGATTCATCCGCGCCAAAATTGACTCTTCATCGGCAGACAGGTCTATCAGTACCGTATTGGGTGGTTGGATGGTCTGTGGGCTTGGTACAAACCCCAATGAGGCAAAGGTGGGTGGGGCTTCATCCAAAAAAATCCCCGCCTCCCATTTTAAGAAACGCGCATGATGTTTTTTGGATGTGGTGCGAATGGCATTCCACAAATCGGTTTGGGCGGTTTCATCGGATAGATAGGGTCCCATCGGCAAATAGGCGACTGTGCCGAGTTTGACGGGTAGGCGATAAAAGAGCAATTGCGCCCCGCCGATGATTGTGCCGTCACGCATGAGTGCGACAATTTCGTCTTGCCAGCCAAAGGCACACTTGAGCGCCCCAAATGCCGAGAGTTGCAAGGCATGGGCGCGGGAATGCGATTTGACATAGGCATCCCATTGGGTGGGTGAGGGTGTTTGTAAGGTTATCATGTTCAGAATTAAAGCGCAAAGCGGTTTATAAGGCAATAGTGCAATCGGTGTTTGGGTTACATTGCTGGCTATTTATTCATCTTGCCCAATTCGGCTATGGGATGAATGGGGCAAATGTGTTAGAATTTCACCTTGTTGGTTAGCGCGATGTTTCATGGTAAATAACAAAAGACCAATTTGCACCAATAGGACGAGAGTGCTATACTTACCCTCGTTTGTGATAAAGATTGCAAACTAATTGCAAGTTTCTTAAAGTGTTTTTTTCAACGGATGCAAGCACGCTTACTTTTTAGAGGTGACACCTCATGGAAATACTGAATCAATGGGCATTTATCGGCATGTTTTTCCTTTTAGCCCCCATTTTGCCCGCCGTGCCAATTTTGTTGGCGGCGGTCATCAGTCCCAAAAAGCCTAACGCCATCAAACAGGCAACTTATGAATGTGGCGTAGAGACGGTTGGTGACACATGGGTGCAGTTCAAAGTGCAATATTATCTCTACGGACTCATTTTCCTCATTTTTGATGTGGAAATGGTCTTTTTATTCCCGTGGGCATTGGCATATAAGCAACTCGATTTCTTCGCATTTTTGGCGGGGTTATTGTTTATCTTTTTGCTCAGTGATGCCCTCGTTTATGCGTGGCGCAAAAAAGTTTTGGAATGGGTGTAGCTTATGCAATGCGATAATATCATCAATACGCTTGCTCCGTGTTTGGTACAATCGGGTTGGAATGGCGACCTCGCCAATTTTGCCTCTATCTTCTTGGGTGTGATCATTTTAGCAACCTTTCCGTTGCTAGTGACGATTGTCCTCATTTGGTTTGAGCGCAAATTTGCCGCCCGTATTCAAGACCGCTTGGGTCCCAATCGTGTGGGACCGTTTGGGTTGTTACAACCATTTGCAGATGTCATTAAATTGCTTGGTAAAGAAGATATTACCCCTGCAGGTGCAGATAAACTCATTTATAATATCGCCCCTGTGATGATGGTGATGTCGGTGTTGCTGATATGGGCAGTTGTGCCATTGTCGCCAATTCATGTTGGCATGGATTTAGAAATTGGTGCGCTGTATATCATTTCGGTGGCATCTTTTGGCACACTATCGGTCATTTTTGCCAGTTGGTCTAGCAACAATAAATACGCGCTACTCGGTGCCTTCCGTGTGGTGGCGCAGTTGATTAGTTATGAAGTGCCACTCGCACTCTCATTGCTCATCCCTGTGATGTTGGCAGGTAGCATGAGCCTTGTGGATATTACCCAAGCCCAAGCGGGTATGTGGTTTATCTTTGTGGCACCGCTGTCTGCGATTTTGTTTTTTATATCATCACAAGCCGAAACCGGACGCGCCCCATTTGACCTGCTCGAAGCCGAATCTGAGCTGGTTGCAGGGTTCAATATCGAATATTCGGGGATGAAATTTGCCTTGTTCTTTGCGGGTGAATTTATGCACGTTTTTACCAATGGCGTGTTGATGGCGGTGTTATTTGCAGGTGGCTATATCGGCTTTGGCGGATTAGAGAATAGTATCCCATTGTTGGGGATTGTGTTCTTGTTCCTTAAGGCATCGGTGTTTTATATGCTATCGCTCCTCATCCGTAATGCGATTCCGCGTGTGCGGATTGACCAGTTGATGAATTTTAACTGGAAATTCCTCGTGCCAGTCTCGATTGTGAATGTTGTCATGATGGCATTTTTGCTCAAAGTGGTGCAAGCGTTGGGCATTGCCCCCACACCAGAACTAGCCAATGACTTTGTGGCAAATATTCCACAAACGTTGGTGTTGTTTGCGGGGAATGTGGTGCTGGGTTTGCTGGTGATGAACACTGTGAGCTCACGTATTCGCAAAGAACGCCTACAAGAATCGGCAAATCGCGCCATCGTGCCAATGGGTGCGGGTGATTAATTATGACGACAGGGGAGTTTTAATATGAACTTCGGTGAAGGATTAACCCCAGAAGCATTCGCCTTTGGCTTATTTACCATCCTCACACTTGGGGGGGCGTTGGGTGTGGTCACAAGCCTTAACCTAGTCCGTGCCGCCATTTGGCTGATGTTGAGTTTGTTTGGCATTGCGGGATATTTTGTGTTATTGAGTGCGCCATTTTTGGCATCGGTGCAAGTTTTGGTGTATATCGGCGCAATCGGTATTTTATTCTCGTTTGCAGTCATGCTCACACGCGGGATGACCAACCTCAAAGAACGGTTTAATGATCAATGGTGGTTGGCAGGGTTGGCGGCGCTCACGGCATTTGTTTTGTTGATGGTGGGCGTGATTGTCCCCGCATTTGGCAATTCGGGTGCGCCTGTGTCTGACCAAGTGACCACCACCGTAGATTTGGGTGTGGCGCTGGTGAGTGGCAATCAGTACGTATTGCCGTTTGAGGTGGCATCGTTGCTCCTCACCGCAGCGATGATTGGCGCGATAGTCATTGCGCGTGAAGATGATTAGCAGCGGGTCAATCCACAACAAGAGGAGGATGTAATGGTTCCACTTTGGATGTATTTAACGGTTGCGGCGGCGCTCTTTTCCATCGGTATGTATGGGGTTTTGGCACGCCGTAACGCCGTAGCTGTCCTCATGGGCATTGAGTTGATGCTTAATGCGGTCAACCTCAACCTAATTGCTTTTTGGCGGTATCTGACCCCATTCAACATGAGTGGACAGGCTTTTGCCGCATTTGTACTGGTGGTCGCCGCCGCAGAAGTCGCTGTCGGCTTGGCGATTATTATCGCAGTCTATCGCAACCGCCAATCGGTGGAAGTCGAAGACGTAGATATGCTCAAAGGATAAGGGGCGCACATGGTTAATTTTAACGATGTAAATTATCTCCCTTGGCTTATCCCACTCGGTCCGATGCTGGCATTTGCCATTATCGCATTGCTCACCAACCGCAGTCGGTTAGTGCCTGCCACATCACATGAATATGGCGGACATCACCCCGATTATGACGGAATGCTTGTGCCTGTGGTTGCCCCATGGAGCCGAGTATTGAGTATTGTGGTGGGTATGGCTGGTATGACCGCCGCGTGGTTGATGAGTCTGGTGGTGTTTTTTCAGGGTATTAGTACCTCAAAATTAGGCTTAGACGACAAAGTTTTTGAAAGTAGCCGTAACTGGCTTGCCACGGGTGTAGAAACCTTCCGCATCGGCATTTTGGTAGACCCCCTCACGGTGGTTATGCTGTTTATGGTGCCATTGGTGGTAATGTGTATCTTTATCTACTCCATTGGTTATATGGCACATGACCCACGCCAAGCCCGCTTTTTTGCGCTTATCTCTTTATTTGCGGGCGCGATGCTCACATTGGTTGTGGCAGATAACCTGCTGTTGCTATTTGTGGGTTGGGAAGTCATGGGCGTGTGTTCGTACTTGCTCATCGGCTTTTGGTATGAGAAGAAAAGTGCTTACCGCGCCGCGATTAAAGCCTTCACGACCACTCGTGTTGCCGATGTGATTATGTTGCTCGGCATTGTGTATTTATACACCATGACAGGCACGCTTAGCTTCCGTGATATTCTTTATAATCCAGAAGTTCTGGCAATGCTCGCAGGCACTCCCGCACTCATTGTGGGGAGCTGGGGAATTAGTGCGGCGGGACTCATTGGCATGTTCCTCATCATCGGCACAATCGGTAAATCGGCACAATTTCCACTACACGTTTGGTTGCCCGATGCGATGGAAGGTCCAACCCCTGTTAGCGCGATGATTCATGCCGCGGCGATGGTGTCGGCTGGTATTTATGCCATTATCCGCATGTATCCATTATTTGAAGCAGGTGGGCATCCACATTCGGGTGAATTTACGTTACCATTATTGCTCATGGCGGTGGTTGGCGCGTTTACGGCACTTTTTGCCGCAACGATTGCCCTCACTCAAAATGATGTGAAAAAAGTGTTGGCATATTCGACCATATCGCAATTGGGTTTTATGATGGCGGCGTTGGGGATTGGCGCATATATCGCGGCATTCTTCCACCTCATCACCCATGCGTTTTTCAAAGCCTTGTTGTTTATGGCTTCTGGCTCTGTGATTCATGCGATGGAACACGGTGAACATCACCTCCATGAGCATCACGATGAACATGGCGACCACGACCATGCACACGCTGACCATCATGCCCACGACGCGCACGATAGCCACGATGCACACGATGCACACGATGCACACGACCACCACGAAATAGTCGGTGAACCGATTGATGCTGATGACGTGGATGAACCCGTAACACCTCACTTTGACCCCCAAGATATGCGGAATATGGGCGGACTGATTCGTACAATTCCCGTCACCGCATGGACATTTATCATCGGTGGCGTGTCGTTGGCTGGCTTCCCATTAATTACGGCAGGATTTTGGTCGAAAGACGAAATTTTGGCGGATGCGTGGTATGTGTGGTCTGGTACATCATCTGTCGTGCATATCTTTGTGTTTGTGATGTTGGCGATGGCGGCATTTTTGACCGCATTTTATACCGCACGCCAATTGAGCATGACCTTTTTGGGCGACCATCGCACCGAAGCAGCCACACATTCTGGCTTGGGCGGTCCGCGTAGCATTATTAGCATCACGATGCAATTGCCACTGGTCATCCTCGCGTTTTTTGCGATTGTGGCGGGTTTTGTGGGTGTCCCACCCGATTTCCCCATCTTTGGCAGTATCTTTGCACCTAATGGCAACCCATTCTTCGATTTTGTGAAGTATAGCCTGCTTACCGAAATGCAACCGCCCAAACCCCCGTTCAATGCCATCCCTGTGTTGGTATCGTTTGCGGTGGCGCTTGGTGGTCTGTATTTGGGCTGGCGCATGTATGGTCGCACACCCCTCAAAGCGGGTGAAGCAGACCCCATGACGAAAATTTTGTCGCCAAGTGCCTATAAATTGCTCCAAAACAAGTATTATATAGACGAATTGTATGTGGCAGTGTTTGTCAAACCCCTCAAGTGGTTCTCTAAAAATGTGGTGGTGGTCTTTATTGATAAGGGCATCATTGATGGCACCATTCACCTCATTGCCCGTGTATTCACATGGATTGGCGACTTGTTCAAAGTGTTGAACTTGTGGCTGATTGACGGCGTGAGCGATAGCATCCCACAAGGGATTATCAATTTTGGTGCATGGTTCAGACGGACTCAGACGGGACAAATCCAACAATATATGTTGTGGGTGCTGTTTGCCGTCCTGATTATCGGTTTGATATTTGTGGTCTCTGCGGGATTCTTACAAGCCGCAGGCTAGGGTAAGTGGGGGAGGGCATGGTGAATCGCCATGCCCTTCTCATGTAAATTAGGCTTATTGCAAAAACGGAGGGATTTTCCGTACATGGGCAATTCAAATTTATTCGGTTTAGATGTACTGTCCATTCTGGTGCTTGCACCAGCTTTTGGCGCATTACTTGTGGTGGCATTGCCACGCAACCCATGGCTAGGGCGCATTGTATCCCTAACGATTGCGTTGGCGATTGGCGTGCTTGCCACACTTGTCTTTTTTAGCTACGACCGCACCAACCCGAATATGCAGTTCACATCGGAAACACAATGGTTTGCGCTATTGGGTTCTACGTGGAACGTAGGGATAGATGGCATTAGCGCGACGATGGTGTTGCTGACAGGGATTCTTGTCCCACTGGCAATTCTCATCAGTTGGGAAATTGAAGACCGCGTGAATGTGCATTTGGCGCTCATCTTGTTCTTTGAAACAGGTTTGATGGGTGTATTCATAGCGCAGGATTTGATGATATTCTTCTTATTCTACGAATTGAGCCTTGTGCCGATTTATTTCCTCATTGACCAATGGGGCGGAAAAAACCGCAAGTATGCCGCCACTAAGTTCATGATTTATTCCATCGGCGGGACATTAGGCATGTTGCTCGCCACCCAGCTTATCGGCTGGACGGCGGGTACATTTAATATTAAAGAATTAACGGTGTTGTGGCCCCAATTTGATGGCACAGGTGGCACAGGGATTTTCTTGGGTATTGATATAGAGACGGTGAAAGCCCTCGCATTTGTGGGATTTTTCATCGCCTTTTGCATCAAAGTACCCATATTCCCCTTCCATACATGGTTGCCCGATGCTCACGGTGAAGCACCAACGGCAGGCTCGATGCTCCTCGCGGGTGTCATGCTCAAATTGGGCGCATACGGATTTATCCGCTTGGTTGTGCCTCTGTTCCCCGATGTATGGGTGGCAGATATTGGCTTGCTCGGACTCAATATCACATGGGCGGGCTTGTTTGCCTTCCTCGCCATGTTGGGCATCGTGCTAGGGGCGTTTGCGGCTTTTGCCCAGACCGATATTAAGCGACTCGTGGCATACAGCTCGGTGAATCACATGGGTTTTGTGGCGTTAGGCATCGCAGTCATGGCTACAGTTTATGGACAAGCCTATGTGAACGGCTCGACCACCCCAGAGATGATGCAAAGTGGTATCATCGCCGCCAATGGCGCGGTTATGCAGATGTTTAATCATGGTCTTAGCTCGGCGGGTATGTTCTTGCTGGCAGGCGCGATTTATCATAAAACCCACACCCGCGATTTGCGCGAATATGGCGGTTTGTGGGTGAAAGCACCGATTTATGGTGGCATTTTTATCTTCACCAGCATGGCGAGTTTGGGATTGCCCGGACTTAACGGCTTCATCGGTGAATTTTTGGTGGTACGTGGGGCTTTCCCCGTATTCACATGGCTGACAATCTTCTCCATGTTAGGGTTGCTCTTTACAGGGGCATATATCCTCAAAGGAATTCGGGCGGTATTGCACGGACCATTCAACATGAGATGGCGCGATACCAATGTCGAAATTGAACTGCGCGAATTTATCGCTATTGCACCGTTGATGATTCTCATCCTCATTACGGGTATTTTCCCAAATTGGGTACTTTATGTGATTAACAACTCTGTGACGCTTATGATGCAGGGGCTGAGTTAGGGTAGGGATATGTCTTTTACGTTTCCAGTGCTTACAGCCATAATTTTTATCCCGATAGTCGCGGCGGTCATCATTTTGTTTATGAACCCCAAACAACGCGACCTTATTCGGGGGACTGCGCTTTCTACAGCAGTGGTCTTATTGGGACTTTCGGCGTTTGTATATTTTAGTTACAACGGCGAAGTCAATCGGGCGGGCGGATTGCTCGAAGCTCAAGAACAACTCGTGGCAGATGGTGGCGACCTCATCGGTAGCCAGATGTTCAAAGACGGGTTGCGGTTTGAAGAAAAATACACATGGGTAGATACTGTTGGCATTAGTTACCATGTGGCAGTGGACGGCTTAAATGCCCCGATGATTTTGCTCACGGGCATGGTCGCGGTGGCGGGTGTGCTGATTAGCTGGCGTATCGAAGACCGTATCCGCGAATTTATGGCGTTCTTCCTCTTGCTGGTTGCAGGGGTGTATGGCGTATTTGTCGCGGTGGATTTATTCCTGCTGTTTTTCTTCTATGAACTCGCCATCTTCCCTATGTACTTACTGATAGCGGGGTGGGGCTGGGAGAAATTGCGCGAATATGCGGCGATGAAACTCACGCTATTCATCCTCATCGGCTCAGTGATTGCATTTGTCGGGGCGATTGCGATGGTACTCACTGCCAGTAATTTCTTTAGCAGTGAGGCTGGTGCGGCAATATTTGCCCAAGCACAACAATCGGGCTTGCTCTCTACTACTGCACAAACATTCAGTTTTGATATTGTCCAACTCACCGTTGCGGCAGAAGCGGGCGCGTTTGATGCCATCGGTTATTTCGGTGTCGAAACCCTTACCTTTGCCACATTCTGGTTTCCATTCATCTTCATTGGATTTGCGGTGTTGGCGGGTGTGTTCCCCTTCCATAACTGGTCACCAGATGGTCACGTTGCCGCGCCAACCGCCGTCTCGATGATTCATGCGGGTGTGCTGATGAAATTGGGCGCGTATGCGGCTTTGCGTTGTGGTGTTCAACTCATGCCAGAGGGCGCACAAGCGCATTTGCCGTGGATTGTTTTCCTCACGCTGGTGAATGTGGTCTATGGAGCGTTTATCGCCTTCCGTCAACGCGACTTTAAGTATGTCATCGGCTTTTCCTCTGTGAGTCACATGGGGCTGGTGAGTATGGGTTGGGCTTCGATGAATGTCATCGGCATGACGGGCGCAGGTTTGCAAATGTTCAGTCATGGGGCGATGACCGCGCTCTTCTTTGGGTGTGTGGGGATGGTCTATGAACGCGCTCATACCCGTGATATTCCGAGCCTGGGCGGGTTCATCAAGAAAATGCCGTGGGTGGGATTTGCCTTCATAGTGGGTGGTCTCGCCAGTATGGGTATGCCCGGTCTTAGCGGATTTATCGCAGAATTTCCCATTTTTATGGGGATGTGGGCGGCATCGGATAGCATCACCTTGCAGATTGGTGGATTCACCCTCTCGAATTATTATTCGATAGTAGTCATTATATCCGCACTTGCCATCGTCATCACCGCCGCTTATGTGTTGCGGGTGACGAGTCAGGTGTTCTTTGGCGAATTTGACGCAGAAAAATATCCCGATGTGGGTGATATAGCCATCACCGACCGCGTGATTTTGTTGTTGTTGGGTGTCCCTCTCATTTTAGTCGGGATGATGCCTTTCTTGATGGCTCCAATGGTACAAGCGGGTGTTAATCCGGTTGTAGCGATGTTGGGAGGACTGTGACCGTGGGTGAATTTAATTATCTACAGCAATTACCCGCCATTGCGCCAGAAATTGGGTTGACCATTTTGGCGGTTGTGGTGTTGGCGTTGGATTTATATTTGCCAGAGAGTCGGCGTAAGGGGACGGCGTATGTCGCCGCCTTTGGGCTACTCGGTTTGGCAATTGTGCCATTCATTTGGTCGCCCGTTTCTGGGATAGACTCTTATTGGGGTGGCATGGTGCGCTATGATGTGTTGGCGCAGGTGTTTAAGGTGATGATACTCCTCGCGGCGGGCATAACCTGTCTGATAGCCGTTGGCACGCACGATTTGGCACGGAAAGGTGAGTTTTACCTCATCATCATTGTGTCTACATTGGGGGCATCGCTCCTCAGCGCCGCCAGCGACCTCATCATGATTTTTGTCGCGCTAGAAACATTGTCTATCCCCTTGTATATTTTGGCAACCTTCCGCAAAGGTGACCCACGTTCTGTCGAAAGCGGGATGAAATATTTCCTGTTTGGGTCGTTTGCCTCTGCGATATTGCTCTATGGCTTTAGCTTGCTCTATGGCTTCACCGCCCAGACCAATATTTATGCCATCGCCGATTATATGACTAGTCCCGAATTTGGACTCAATGCCGCCCCGATTGTGGTGTCATTGGTGCTGATATTCGTGGGATTCGGCTTCAAAATCAGCGCTGTGCCCTTCCATTTTTGGACACCCGATGTCTATGAAGGTGCGCCAACCCCTGTGACCGCATTTGTGAGTGTCGCCAGCAAAGCCGCTAGCATGGCGGTGCTGATGCGCTTTCTTATTGCCATATTCCCCGCCGAATTTGTCATCAACGGACAGGTTATGCAGGAATTTTGGATTCAACTGGTCATCGTCCTCGCGGTGATTAGCATGACCATCGGCAATGTTCTGGCGCTGGTGCAAAAGAATATTAAACGGATGCTGGCGTATTCATCCATCGCTCAGGCGGGTTATACGCTCATCGGGATTGCCTCTATTCAGACTATGTATCTCACCGATGGCATGACCGACCTTAGCCAAACGGCGGCGGCGCAAGGGGTGGCGGCTGTCACCTTCTATATGTTTATGTATACCTTCACCAATTTGCTGGCGTTTGCGGTGATTGTCATTTTCACCGAAGCGACAGGTAGCGAAAAAATCAGCGACCTCGCTGGCTTGAGTCGTCGCAACTCCTGGCTGGCTTTGGCGATGACCGTTGGATTGTTGTCTTTGGCGGGAATTCCCCCCGCGGCGGGTTTCTTTGGCAAGTTCTTCTTGTTCAATGCCGCCGTGACCGCAGGCTTGGAATGGCTGGCGATTGTCGGTGTCCTCAATGCGATTGTGGCGCTCTATTATTATCTGGTGGTCATCAAAGTAGTTTATGTAGACCGCCACGAAGATGATGAAGTCCCGATTGCGCTTAATATGACCACCGCATGGGTACTGGGCGCGACCACCCTCAGTGTGATTGCGTTGGGTGTGTTGCCACAAGCCATTTATAACTGGGCATTGAGTAGTGCCAGCACGTTGTTTGCATAGCATTTTTTGTGCATCATTCCCGATGTTATTCCGTAAGGGCGCAATCGGTTGCGCCCTTGCTGTCTATAGCTGTTTTTGGGGGTGTTTATGACCACTTTTGCACATTATCTAAATAAGGTGGTGAATTTGCATAATAAATCCCTGAAAATTTGGTTGTTTTATGGTATTTTTTTCCCCTTTGTGATAAAATGCGCGATTGTTAGAGTAAGGTGGCACAGTATGCCTATTGGCTCATGAAAATCAGACCATCACGGGTGACAGACCGTATTCACAACCTAACCATTGCAATTATTTCCATTCAGGCGGGTTGTGCATCATTGGTTATCATACTCATCGCACTCATTATTGGGTCGTGGCTGGGTGATTTGCTCGGACAGCGTGGATTGATGATTTTTGTCATGATTATTCTGAGTGTGCCAGTGAGTTTGTATGTCATGCTATGGATTGCGATGCGGGCGGTTAATTTTCACCTACATTTTCGGTCTTTAGAAGATGAGAACACAAACTAATTTATAAGACTTAAGGAGGTTTTATCTTTGAGAACAACACTTTATTTTTTGTACCGCAGAAAGGAGAAATAGTCCATGAATACAAGACAGCGCGGCTTTATTACATTAGGAGTCATCCTATTTGTCGCTATCGTCTTTTGTGGTCTTATCCCCTTCGTGTGGATGCCAAGTAACGGGATTGGCGTAGCACTCCCTGTTATCACCGTCCCTGGTGAAGTCGTACAAGCCGACTTTTTGCCCGGATGGGATTTGACGAATTCGTTCATTGGGACGGTTCTCACAGGGATGTTGATGTTGCTCATCACCGCGATTCTTTGGCGTATGACGAAGGGTTGGACACGCGAAGTTCCCAGCCGTTTGCAAAGCATGTTTGAAGTATTTATTGGCGGTTTCCGCAATTTCTTAAAAGGGATTGCTGGCGACAAGCTCCGTACAACCCCCTTGCTGTGGCCCCTCGTGGCGACCATCTTCTTCTTTTTGCTCACCGCAAATTATATGAAGTTGCTCCCCGGTGTCGAAACTGTGGGTAAGATGCACTGCACGTATGCTACTTTTAAGGGATACCCCATGATTCAAATTAACGCCAATGGGTATCAGCTATGGGTAGATAGCCCTCTCAATGCGGGTACAACCCAAACTGAAGAGACATACGAAGTGTGTAACCATTATTTCTATAAAGAATGGTCGCGTTATGACTTCCAAGATGCAGAAACCATCGAAACAGCGATTACTGCCGCCCAATTGGGTGTGTCTGAAGCACAATCGGTTGTGACTGCCGCAGAGACCGAATTGGCATCTTTTGTCGCTACATTGCCCGCAGAAGGCGAATTGAGCGAAGCCAACGAAGATAGATTGCTTGAACTTGAAGAAAAAGTCGCCAAAGCGGTTGAAGAAGAGCATAAGGCAGAACGTGAATTTGAGCGCCAAGAGATTCGTCTCACCGCCTCACAACAAATTTTTGCTATTGATGCAGAACTCGCTTCTTTGAACTCAATGACTGTTGACCCCAGTTCCGAAGAGGGCATAGCCCACCAAGAACGGATTAATGAATTGCAAGAACAACGCGATTTCCATAACACCCAAATGCACTATCCAACCGCAACGGTGGTGTTTAACCAATCGCAACTCGACAACCCTGCAAAACCCGCACCATTCTTGTTCCACATCACCCCATTTGTGCGCGGTCCTGCAACCGACCTCAGCCTGACCTTTATGCTCGCCATCCTGTCTATGGTGATGGTGCAAGTGTATGGTGTATGGGCATTGGGTCCTGCCTATTTTGAGAAATTCATCAACATCAGTGCGCTCGGTAATTTGGGCAAACGCCCATTGGGTGCCATTGACTTTGTGGTCGGGTTGATTGAAATCATCTCCGAAATCGGTAAAATCGTCTCGCTTGCCTTCCGGTTGTTTGGTAACTTGTTCGCCGGTGGTGTGGCGTTGATGGCGATGACATTCTTGGTCGCCTTGTTCATTCCCGGTATCATCTACGGCTTGGAGCTCATCATTGGTGGGGTGCAAGCATTGGTGTTTGCCGTATTGACCGTTGTATTCTCTGTACAAGCGCAAGAGTCGCATCATCATGATGATGACCACGACCATGCCGAAGAACACGCTTAATTTATCTGATAAAGTGACTATAAACACAGGAGCGAAATAACAATGATTGAAGCAGATTCCCTTTCCGTAGGTCTAAAAGCTATTGGTGCTGGTTTGGCGATGGTCGGCGCGTTGGGACCAGGTATCGGCATTGGTTTGTTGGCACAAGGTGCAATGCAAGCCATTGGTCGTAACCCAGATGCCGCTGGTACTATCCAAACAAACATGATTTTGGCGATTGTATTCACCGAAGCTATTGCTATTTATGCGCTGGTGGTTGCCTTGCTCATCGTCTTTGTTCTCGGTTAATCCATCTATTTATCCCAGAAAGGATTAGAGAACAATGCGAGGAATGAGAAAATACATAATTGCGGTAGCGATGATTGGGATGCTTTTAATGGTTTCCCCCGCTTTTGCCGCCGAAACCGCCGAAGCGGGTCCGTTGGATAAATTGGGTATCAATTTTGGCTTTATGCTCTCCCAATTCTTCCACTTTGCCCTGCTCTTTACCTTTTTGTTGGTTGGTCTATGGCGACCAATGACCAACATGCTCGATAGCCGTGCCGCAAAAATTGAAAAAGGGCTAGAAGACGCTTCCAAAGCCGCTAATGCGTTGAAAAACGCCGAAGCCGAAGCCGAAAAATTATTGGTGACTGCCCGTGCAGATGCCAACAAAATCATCGAAGAAGCGCGTGGTCGTGGTGATGAAGTGGCGAAAGCCATCGAAGCCGAAGCCCGTAATTCTGCCGAAAAGATTCGTGCAGAAGGTCGCTCCCAAGTTGATGTTGAACGTACCCAACAATTGGGCGCGTTGCGCGGTGAAGTGTCGAACATCTCTATCGCTGTGGCACAACGCCTCATCGGTGAAGCACTCGACAAAAAACGCCAAGAATCGCTTATCAACGATTTCTTCTCTAAAGTACCTGCCGATGCCAAAAACATGACTGGTAAGGTAGAAGTGGTCTCTGCTATGCCATTAGACAATGCAGAACAAGACCGCGTGAAGAAAGAAATTGGCAATACCGATGTTACCTTCCGCGTAGACCCCGCCATCTTGGGTGGTCTTATCATCCGCACAGAAGACCGTGTGGTAGATGGTAGCGTGCGCCGTGATTTGAACACATTGGCGACCCGCTTAAACTAAGCGTATCGCTTGTAGATGCAATATCTCAACGAGGGGCGTTATGCCTCTCGTTTTTTTTATTGATAGGGTAGGCTGGCTATGATGCTATCGGTACGTGATGTTGCTTATAACGGATATATACCAATCCCAAATCCAAAAATACGCTGGTATGCCTCGCTTCCGCCAGTGAATAGTGATTTTGAATTTGGCAAAGTCTATAATGTCGTATCAGAACATGAAAACGAGTTATGGGCATTTAACTGGCTATTGGCTGGCATATTTAACCCACAACAGGGCAGTTTTAGCCTAGATGGTGTCATGCTCGATGATGCGCCTCAGCGCAGAAAAATAGCATGGATGGTGCGTTACGATGAAATTAGGCGATTTGGTAGGTTTCCGCAGAGGGTTAAAAATCAGGTACGGCAGGGGATAAAAAAATATCATGCCCATAATTTGTCTGAATATGATTATTTTAACCATTTTATGCTTGCGCCAACATTATATATTCGTTATTTGCGTCAACAAAGCAGTGAGGGTTGGCGGAGTAGCTGTGTGATTGGCTTGTCACATAATAGGATGATTTTTTGTTTCCCTTCATATACTCGGCAAGGTTTTCTTGATGATTATCATAATTTGTGGTTAGGCGATATGCTACAATTCATGAAATCATTAAATTGCCTCATTTTGCTCCCCTCACTTCCTAATGCCAATACATATAATTTGTGTGATGCGATAATCCACATCTAAGAGGCTCATTATGCGTTGTTATCATCTATTTACTACGGAGTTGTTATCAGTATGACCACATTTGCACAATTACTCAATGCCTTGCCCCCCGATGATGTGATTGCCCTCATCGGCGATGGGACAGTCTCTATCACCGCGCCTATCGCAGAATCCACATCCACCGTCGGACAAGGTGGTATTTTTGTGGCACGACAGGGCAAATCTGCCGATGGACACGATTTTATCCCACAAGCTATCGCCAATGGCGCTGTGGCGATTATCGGCGAAAAACTCATGACGGGGTTATCTGTTCCATACGCCCAAGTGCGTGATTCGCAGTCTGCCATCGGCATTGTCGCATCAGCGTATTATGGCAACCCATCGCGCCGTCTCATTGTCATCGGTGTGACGGGTACAGATGGCAAAACCACAACCACCACGCTCATCCATAGCATCCTCAAACATGCCACTGGCGGAAAAACGGGTTATATTAGCACCATCGCCGCCGAATTGGGTAGCACCACCGCCGATACGGGCTTGCATGTCACCACGCCCACCGCACCAGAAGTTCAGATGTATATGGCGCAAATGGTCGAAGCAGGACTCACCCATTGCGTCATCGAAATGACCAGTCACGGCTTGGCACAAGGGCGTTTGGCGGGTGTGGATATTGATGTCGCTGTCATGACCAATGTCACGCATGAACATTTGGATTATCACGGCTCATTTGAGGCGTATCGAGATGCCAAAGGCATTATGTTCGATATGCTGGCATCTAGCTATGAAAAATTTAACATGCCCAAAATTGCAGTGGTCAATGCCGATGACCTCAATGCCGATTATTTTTCTGGGAAATATGCCGATAAGCTGATTCGTTATGGCATCACCCATAATGCCGATGTGCGCGGGCGCAATATCACCTATACCCCTAGTGGCGCAGAATTATCGGTGATTACCCCCACAGAGGGCGGTACGGTCAAATTACACCTGCTGGGACAATTTAATGTCCTCAATGCGTTGGCGGCAGTTTCTGCGACTATACACATCGCGTCTTGGGCAGATATTCGGCGTGGATTAGCCGATATTCAAGCGGTATCGGGGCGGATGGAACGGATTGATGAGGGACAAAAATTCACGGCGATTGTGGATTTTGCCCATACACCCAACGCGCTCAAAAATGCGCTCACCACCGCCAAGCAAATGCTCCCCAAAGGCAAACGGTTGATTGCTATATTTGGGAGTGCTGGCTTGCGCGATGTGGAAAAACGGCGCATGATGGCAGAGACCTCTGTCCAAATTGCCGATATGAGCATCCTCACCGCAGAAGACCCACGCACCGAATCTTTGGACGCGATTTTGGAAATGATGGCGCAAGGGGCAATGAGCATGGGTGGGGTAGAGGGGCAGTCATTCATCCGTGTGGTAGATAGGGGTGAGGCGCTATTTGTGGCGTGTCAGATGGCACAGGCGGGTGATATTGTGATTGCCTGTGGCAAAGGGCATGAACAGAGTATGTGCTTTGGGACGGTGGAATATCCGTGGGATGACCGCGATGCCATGCGTGCGGCATTGCGTGGGACACCCCTCAAAACATTGCCCACCGCCAAAAATGACTAAATCGTTGGCATAGCGCCATGTTACAATGGGTATTCTGTGCTAAAATCACACTTGATTCTTAAACGATTTATGAGGAAAATTCCCCGCATGATTGATTTAGGCATTATCATTGTTAATTGGAATACTCGTGAGCTACTCCGCAAAACACTCCAAACTGTTTTTGCGAGTGAGGGCGATTTTACCTATCAGGTGGTAGTCGTGGATAACGGCTCTAGTGATGGTAGCCAAGACATGGTAAAAACTGAATTCCCCCAAGCGCATTTTATCGCCAGCGAGATCAACGGCGGATTTTCCTATGGGAATAATCTGGGTTTACACGCGCTGGGGTATCGGGGGACAGGTGATGTGGATAACGATTCACCCCGTTATGCGTTGCTCCTCAATCCAGATACAGAAGTTCCACCAACATCCCTGTATGACATGACCCAATTCATGGATAATAACCCCGATGTTGGCATTGCGGGTCCAAAATTACTCCTCAAAGAAAATGAACAACTCGATAAGGCGTGTCGGCGGAGTTTTCCGACACCGATTATCTCTTTTTATCATTTTTCTGGACTTGCCAAATTATTCCCAAAAAGCCCACGCTTTGCCCGCTATAACCTGACCTATCTTGACCAAGACCAACAAGCAGAAATAGATTCGGTGGTGGGCGCGTATATGCAACTCCGCAAAGAGGCGATTGCCCAAACGGGACTCATGGATGAGACGTTCTTTATGTATGGGGAAGACCTCGACTGGGCATTACGGGTTAAACAAGCAGGCTGGACAGTGGTATACTATCCAAAAGTCATTGTGTGGCATGTGAAGCGTGCCGCGAGTCGCAAAAGCAAAAAGGCACAATTTGAATTTTATCGTGCCATGCTCATTTTTTATCGTAAACACTATCGGAAGACGACACCATTATGGTTACACAGCCTCGTCCTAACGGGGTTAATGGTCAAGGGAGGGCGCGAATTGTGGCAGGAAATACGTCATTCATCCCTCCCAACCCCCAACAACTGATAAAAACCAAAGCGGAAAATGGGCGGTCTAATCGTATCAAGGCATCGTTAGAAGCCGTATTGTTCTTTTTGGATATTATCTCGCTCTGCATGGCATTTATTTTGGCGTATGTGGCGCGGTTATATGTACCCCTGTTTAATCTGCCAGATGAACTCGCCCCCATGAGCGAATTTTTGCCGTTGATGGTGTTGCAGATATTCGTCATTGTCATCGTATTTTATTTCTCACGGTTGTATCATCAACGCCGTGTGACCAGCCGAATTGACCACGCCCGTAATATCTTGGGCGCTGTCACCATTGGTATGGTGCTGGCGAGTGGGATTCAGGAATTGATATTCAGAAACACAGCGTTGGATGTAGATTATTCGCGTACGATGTTCTTTTATAACTGGGTATTGACTGTGATTTTGGTGGTGGCGGGGCGCGAGGCGCATCGCATCCTCAAAGTGAGTTTTCGTAGGCGCGGTGTCGTGCGCGATAACCTGTTGCTCATTGGCACAGGGCGCGTGGTGCGCGATATTTCTCATCGCATTAAACATAACCCAGATTTAGGCTATCAGATTGTCGGTGTCGTGACCGATGTGGTAAAACCCAAAGGCAAAATTAATGATATGCCTATTTTGGGGTTATATCACGATTTGCCCGTCATCATTGACCATTATGGCGTAGAGCAGGTGATTATCGCCCTGCCAGATGCCAGACGTGCCGATATTGTTGAATTGGTCACACTCTGTCAACGTGGGCGGGTGGACATTAAAATTTTCCCCGATATTTTTGCGTATATGGCAGGTGATTTGAACGTGGACGATTTGGGCGGGACACCCCTGCTCACCGTGCGCGATATTGCCCTGCGCGGGTGGAAATTGAGCCTCAAACGCGGATTAGATATTTTTGGCGCGTTATTTGGACTCATCTTTTTATCGCCCATGTTGCTCCTCATTGCGATTATTGTGCGCCTAGAATCGCCCGGTGCGCCGTTTTATTCGCAAATTCGCATGGGGTTAGATGGTCGTCCATTCCCCATCATCAAATTTCGTTCCATGCGAAAAGATGCCGAATCTAAAGGGGTTGGTTGGACAATCCAAAATGACCCGCGCATCACCAAAGTCGGCAAAATTTTGCGTAAGACAGAACTCGATGAATTGCCACAACTGATTAATGTGTTGCTCGGTCACATGAGCCTTGTCGGACCGCGCCCAGAACGTCCGCAATATGTGCAACAATTTCGCCAAAAAATCCCGCGTTATATGGAACGTCACCGTGAAAAAGCGGGTATGACAGGTTGGGCGCAGGTGAACGGGCTACGGGGCGATACATCCATCGAAGAACGCACCAGTTTTGACCTGTGGTACGTGGAAAATTGGTCGCTGTGGCTGGATATTAAAATCATCATCCGTACCGTTTTACAGGCAATTTTACGCATCAACCGAAATGCCTATTAACGATGAATTTGGATACGACTCCTGTAAGGGTGCAAACGGTTGCGCCCTTACATCATTGCACGCATAATTTTTACCGCTATTTCATCCTCACTATCCCCCTATTTATCGCCTTTGCCCTCTATGGCTATACTGTCCAATTGCCTCTATTCCTAGACGATGGTCCGCAATTTCGGATGGTGGAGGTGTTCACAGGATTTGACCAATGGCTCGGTAGCCCCGCTTATTTTTATTATCGCCCCGCCGTGTTTAGCATGTGGAAATTATCATCCGTTTTGGCGGGCGGATTTGATGCGGTAGGCTTACATTGGCTCAATGTAATGCTATTTGGCATGACGGGCGTGGTGCTGGCTGCTATTGCTTATCGGCTCATGCCTAAAAATAAGGCGATGGTCGCGCTTGGGGTGGGGGTAGGATTTGTTATATTCCCATTTAATTATCAGACGGTTATTTTGGTGGGGGCGATGTTCCATACCACCATGATTTTTTGCACCGCGTTAACGATTTGGGCGGGGTTGCTATGGTGGAAAAATCCGCGCCTGCAATGGCTTATTATTGCCGTGATAAGCGCGTTTTGGGGTGTATTTAGCCATGAAAACGGCGTGTTGATAGCGCCACTGCTCTTTTTGGCAATTTGGACGGCGTATGGGGCTAAAGTCATTTTTTCGCGCCGAATCATCACCCTCATCGCGCCGATTGTGGTCATCACGGGGATTTATTTGGTGCTATATGTCACCGTCCCGCGTGCCGAGAGTGTTGGCGGGTTGCAGTCTGTGGATAACATGATAGCGTCGTTTGCGATTATGGTGCAATCCGCCGCTTATCCATTATCGGCGTTGTTGCGCCCGTTGGTGACAGAAACGCCATCGGCATGGCTCACAATTAGCATGGGGATGGGTGTTTTGGGTGGTGGGTTATGGCTGGTTTATATGCTCATGCCATCGCTCATTCGCATTGCCCTTTTTGGCGTGGCGTGGTACTTGATGGCGCTCATGCCTACGGTGATATTGTTGGATACGGCGTATGTGGATGGGTCTCCGCGCATCCTCATTTATGCCGGGATGGGCTTGCACCTGTTTTATGGGGCGGTGTTGTGTGCGGTTTGGATGCGTTCAACCCCACCCATAAAAAAGGGTGTAGGGACGACATTATTGTTGTCCACTGAACGCGCAGAAGCAGGACGCGCAGAAGCGCATCCGTACAGATTGATTATTTTTCGCGCATTGGTCATTTTCACTTGCGCCCTTATGGTGATTATTAGCATCCCATTTATTTACACACGGCGCGACCATCTGCTGTTGCTCAATGGCTACATGCGCCCACTCTATCAATATGTCGAAAATCAGCCACAAGACCCCCAAACCACCCGCATATTATTGGTCAACGCACCCGATTATATCACCCCATCAGCAGAAAATCGCACCTTTTTGCGTGGGTCAGAAGGCGTTGCCATGATGTTTTATTTGGTGGATTATGACCGTCAAATCTGGGTGAATACGGGCATATTGCCATGGGTACGCACAGGCAAAATCAACGAGTGGAATCGGGCGCAGGGGTATGATTTATATACGCATGACCCCGAAACATCGGTGGATGAATTGCGCGTGTTGGCGTTGGATAGTGCCACGATTTATGTCACCCAATTTGACGGAGCGCGGTTTTATCCTGTGTATGTCGGCGCACCGAATATCGCTGGCAACGATACGCCACAGGTGTTATTTGGTGATGCGGTGACGCTCATGGACGCGGGCGTGTTTTTTATCCCAGAAAAAAGTGCCTTGCTGGTCAAATTGCGTTGGGGCATGATAAATCCTGCATCTATTAAGCCATTTGTGCATGTGGTGTGTGATGGGGCGCTGGTCGGGCAATTGGACGCGCACACATGGGGCGGGATTTATCCGTTTGAGGCGTGGACGGTGGGCGAAATTCAGACCGATTATCGGCAAATTCCCTTGCCATACGCCTACGACGAGGCGCGGTGTGATGTGGTGGTGGGGGTATATGACCAAAATACGATAGAACGCCTACCTGCGATGGATGTCGCCACTGATACGATTTTACCCAATGCACTTGTGCCGATTCCCTACTTGGGAGAGACCGATGACCCGTTCCCGTTTAATTAAATACCTCTCACTCTCCACACCATTGCTCACAGCATTGGTGCTATATGGCTATTCTGTGGGATTGCCATTTTTTTGGGACGATGGTCCCCAGTTTCGGCTATTAGAGACCTCTAATGGCTTGGATGTGTGGCTTGGTAATGCCGATTATCTGTATTATCGCCCTGCGGTATTCACATTGTGGAAAATCAGCGCCGTTTTTGCGGGATTTTATGATGCGGTGGGGTTGCATTGGCTGAATATCATCTTTTTTGGCATGGCGGGGGTGATATTGGGCAAAATCACCTACCGTTTTGCACCAGCCAATTTGCCCATAACTATGTCGTTGATAGTCGGCAACGGCTTTGTGATATTCCCGTTTAGCTATCAGGCGGTGACGTGGATAGGCTCGATGTTCCACACCTTTTTGGCGATGTGCTTGGCGTTATGTGTCTTATGCGCGTTGATATGGGTGCAGAGTGGCGCACGGTGGGCATGGGTTGTGGGGACTATCGCGGGATTTTTGGGCATATTCAGTCACGAAATTGGGGTGGTTATCCCTGTGGCGGTGGTGATGATGTGGGTTATTCCATTGCCATACTGGACGGCATATATGCCGCCCCTACGGCGTATTACGGTGAAACGTGCCATCGCCTATCTTATCCCCCTCGCCATGAGCGCCATTTTATTTGTGGTGCTATATATCAATGTCCCACGCGATACGAGTCCCGGTCAGTTGCAACCGATGAGCGAGATTGTCGAATCTAGCGCGACATTGGGGCAATCGGTATTTTATCCGTTTATCGCGCTCATGCGTCCATTCATAGACGGCACGCCACCCGCTTTGCCGATGGTCATCGGTATTTTGGCGGGATTGGTGGCGCTACTGGGAATTATTTGGCTATTTTTGCCGACTATCGTGCCGAAAAAATTTTATATTCGCCTCGCCTTATTGGGAATGGGGTGGTGTGGGCTGATGCTCGCGCCGAGTTTGCTTTTGCTCGACCAATTTTATATCAACGGCTCACCACGCTTGCTACTCCTGCCGAGTATGGGTATTAGCCTTTTATGGGGTGTGGTGCTTATTGTGATGATGTATCGGCGTGTGGGGCTAATTTTATTTGCAGGGATGATTGCCTTGAGCGTCTATGTGGCGATTGTCTTTCTCGAAAACCAACGTGATTATTTTTCCATACAAAACGAGTATGCCCAACGCCTATTCACGATGGTGAAGGCACAAGACCCTAATGCCGATACCGTATTGGTCAATGCACCCAATTATATCACCCCATTAGACGACTATAGGATGTTTTTGCGCGGGGCAGAAGGGGCGGCGTTCCTCGTGCATACGGTGAATTATGCCGATTACCTGTGGATTAATACGGGCGTCCAATTGAATAATCTGCAAACAGTCAAATATGGCATACTGAATCAGGCGGTGGGCTATTCGATGAATGCTCATGGCGATGAAGCCGATGAAATGACCCTTGTGCAGACTGTCCGCGATGCCGATGTGGTGTATGTGAACCAATTTTATTGGGATGGCATCATGCCTGTGGCGGTCAAACTGTCCGCCGATGGCACGAATACCCCGCTATACGCTTTTGAGGATGCGCTCACCATCACCGAATTGGGCGCGGTATTTTTGCCAGAAAATAACCGACTGCGCGTGCATATCCGTTGGGGTGTGAACAATCCACAGGTGCTACAAGCCTTTGTGCATGTGCTATGTGGTGGCGAAATGATAGGGCAGGTGGATGCGGGCGCATGGGGTGGGGCGTATCCGTTCCATCTGTGGGATGTGGGCGAAATCCAAACCGATTTGCGCGAAATTCCGCTCATCCGCCCGTATACCGATGACTGTGAGGCGGTGTTGGGGGCGTATCGTCCTAGCGATGTGACCCGACTTACCATCACCGACACGACCACTGGCGATAGTTTACCCAACGACCAAATAATCATCCCCTATATGGGCGAAAGTGAGGAACACACATGGATATTAAATCCCTAGAAGAAGCCATGCACAAGTTTGTCACTAGCAAGGGCTGGTATGACCCCAATTCTCCACGCCCACAGACCCCGCGCAATCTGGCAATATCGCTGGTATTGGAGGCGAGTGAGGTGCTAGAACATTTTCAGTGGGATGAAGAAATCAAAGACAAAGCCGATTTTGCGGGTGAATTGGCGGATGTGATGTTATACTTGTTACAACTCGCTAGTATGAGTGGTGTGGATTTGGGCGAGGCGGTCATGGAAAAATTACAGGTGAATTATGGTCGCACATGGGATATACCCACCGAATGACCTTTTTTGACCCATTGTGAACCCATTTATTTTGTGATATGCTCGGTTATAATGATGCTTTACGGTTAAATAGCACCATTTTTTAACCTGCATTATTGATTATTTTTATAGGAGGATTTATGTCGCAACAGGCGGTAACGCCCCAAAGTGAAAATTTTTCTGAGTGGTATAACGATGTGGTGTATAAGGCGGATTTGGTTTCGCCATCGCCTGTGCGCGGATGCCTGATTATCAAGCCGTATGGCTATGAAATTTGGGAAGGGATTCGGGCAGGACTCGATAAACGGTTCAAAGCCACTGGACATCAGAATGCGTATTTTCCGCTATTCATCCCAGAGAGCTATCTCAAGCGCGAGGCGGAGCATGTCGAAGGCTTTAGCCCAGAATTGGCGGTGGTCACAATCGCAGGTGGCGAAGTTTTGCAAGAACCGCTTGTCGTGCGCCCCACATCAGAGACCATCATCGGTGAGGCATTTAGCCAGTGGATACAATCTTATCGGGATTTGCCCCTATTGATTAATCAGTGGGCGAATGTCGTGCGTTGGGAAAAGCGGACACGTCCATTTTTGCGGACATCCGAGTTTTTGTGGCAAGAGGGACACACCGCCCACGCTACAGAAGCAGAGGCAGAGGCAGAAACCCTGCAAATGTTGGATGTCTACACCGATTTTGCGGTCAATGAGGCGGCAATCCCTGTGGTGAAGGGGCAAAAAAGCGAGATAGAAAAGTTTGCGGGGGCGCTCCGCACTTATACCATCGAGGCGATGATGGGCGACAAAAAGGCGTTGCAGAGTGGCACAAGCCATAACTTGGGTCAGAATTTTGCCAAAGCCTTTGCCATTAAATATCTCTCGCGGGAGAATGTCGAGGAATTTTGTTGGACAACCTCTTGGGGCTTGAGTACCCGTATGGTTGGGGCAATTATCATGACTCACGGTGATGATAAGGGCTTGCGTCTGCCCCCACGCCTTGCGCCGATTCAGGTGGTGGCGATTCCCATTTATAAAAATGATGCAGAACGCACCCCCGTTTTAGAGACGGTGAATCGGTTGGTGGCAGAATTGCGCGGGGCGGGGATGCGTGTGCATATTGATGACCGCGAAGAAACCCCCGGATTCAAGTTCAACGACTGGGAGATGCGTGGTGTGCCTGTGCGCCTAGAAGTGGGACCGAAAGATGTGCAGAATAATAAAGCAGTGCTGGCACGGCGTGATATGGGCAAAGAGGGCAAGCAATTTATCAGCCAAGATGGTATTTTGGCACAAGTGACCGATTTGCTCAATGCTATTCACGATAATATGCTGGCACAAGCAACGGCTTTCCGCAAAGCCAATACACACGACCTCACCACCTATGACGATTTTAAGTCATTGGCAGAAAAAGGTGGTTGGGCGCGGGTTTGGTGGGCAGGTAGCAACGATGATGAGCGCAAAATCAAAGAGGAAACAGGTGCGACTTTGCGGTGCTTCCCGTTGGAACAACCAGAGGGGTCTGGGACGTGTTTTTATACAGGACAGCTTGCCAATCGGGTGGCAATCTTTAGCAAAGCCTATTAATTAACCGTTTTGAGGGGATTTTTATACAAATTCCCCTCAAAATTTAGCATAAATTCCCCTATTTTATGTGAATTCTGATATAATAATCCCCATTAAACCACGAAAAATCGGTTATAATCGAATTGTACGGATTGCACAAAATCAGCATATTTTTTTAGTGAAAAGCACGATTGAAGGCTTATAGCCTGTTTGTTATTATTGTCATAAATAAATTTATCTGCTCTGGCATAACAGGGCATTTTCTTGGGATTATAGTTTAATGGCGGCATATTTAATTGTAGATGTAGACGATTTATTGGGGCATTTTAAAGCGCGAGGGTCTGCGCTAGATTTGCAGGAACTGGCGGTTGGGTTGCGCGGTGGCGCGGCACTGGCGGCTGGTCTGATGAATGCCGATAGGCTAAAGGCGGTGGCGGTTGCCAACTGGTCTGCTTATTTGCCACAGCAACGCCCCAATCCACAGCAAGTATTTAAGGCGGCGGGTTATGAGACATTTGACATTCCTCATCGTGAGGCATTGGCAGATGCGCTCATCATCCATTATTTTACCTATGACCCAGACCCCGTAGATGAATTGATTATCGCCACGACCAGCCCGGATTTATTCCCTGTGATTCGGCGTGTTAAGACCATCCATAACACCCGTGCTCGCTTGTGGGGGACGGTGGATGTGTTGCAAGGGACGGTTTATGAACGCGAAGTGATTTTTCAACCGTTGGAATCGCTTCCCGGTATCAAGACAAAAAATGTCGCGGTGTATATTGACTTTGAAAATATTTCTATCAGCCTCAATGAACAGGGGTTTGTGGTCAACCTAGACCACCTCATAGACCGTTTTCTCACCCGCGCCCGTGCCTATGGGCAATTGGTGAAGATGGCGGCGTATGCTCCTTGGGGGCAACGTGGCACATTACCGCCGTTGGTAGATGCCAATGGCAGAGAAATCACCGAAGATGCCGCCAGCCGTTTGGCATTGGCAAATATTGACCCTGTATTTAATCTGCCAGGGAAAAATAGTGCCGATGTGCGGATTGCGCGGGATGTATTATCGGATGCAGGGCATCACGATGCCGCCGATGTGTATATCCTTGCTAGTGGCGACAGAGATTTTAACGATGTGTTGAATACCCTTGTAAAGCAGAGTTCCAGCGTAGTCGTATGGGGGGTGCGTGGTAGCACCAGCCGTATGCTAGAAAATAATGCCGCGCTCACGGTGGAATATATCGAAGATTTCACCGACCTACAAACGCATCAATCATTGAGCAATGTCTCGCCTACAGATGATAACTTTGTGGCGTTCACACCATCCCAATGGACGAGCATTATCATTCAGTTTGACCGCCTCACGGTGGAAAGTGATAGCGAATCGGTTTCGATTCGGCAATTGGTGGAACAATTGCAAGTGGTTGGAGCGGCGGCATCACGCCCACGCGGGGAAGATTTTGTCTCTCAGGCGCTATCGCTAGGCATCCTCAAAGCTGTCTCGACACGCGGGCAGGTGATGGTCAACCCCAATCACCCGATTGTAGAAAAAACCCGTATCATCATAGACCGCATCGTGCGCCGTGTAGAAAATACCCTGCAAGTGCGTGGCTGGGAATATGTGAATTATGGCTTTTTGCTCAAGGGTTTGGCGATGGATACCGAGCTAGACCGTCCGGGATGCAATATGGATGACCAATGGCGCTCACACTGGATTGATGCGTTGGTACGGGAGCAAGTGCTAGAACGCCAATTGATTCCGCATCGCCAAAATCCAGATGACCTTGTGCCTGTGATAAAGTTATGCCCAACTTATCCCATACCGAGTTTTATCATACCCAATGTGACATCAGAAGAAACGGATATGGTATGGTTGAATCAGACCATCGAAGAACTCGCCAAGACACAACTCGAAACAGCAGAGATGGTGCGCCGTGTGGTGGTGAGCGTGGAGCAATTCACCAGTTTTCGCAAATTTGCATGGTGTCCGTTGGGGAGTTTGCATCGGCGTTTACGTGTCTTTGATACAGGCATGGCATTTCAATTGTCGGTGGAATATCTGGCAAAAAATGGCACTGTGAATGTAGAAGAATATACCAATCCACAGAGCAATTACGCCACAAAGGGCATATCACTGAATAATGACCATCCATTGGTGGAGCGAATTATCGGTGAGCGCGATGCGTTCATCAAATTGTTGCTCCAACTCTATGAGCGCAATCAGCTCATCACCGAACAGAGTGTGCAACAAGCCGATAAACGCGCCAATTGGGATTTACCCCTGTGGTTTTCGATTATGGAGACCGAGAATGTCCTAAATTTATTACCGGGTCGCACAGGGCAATATAGCCTGTTCCGCACTCACCATACGGTGACGGTGGTGGCGGGTGGTGATGGCATAACCCCAGAATCACCCCAATAAGGGGTGATTCAACGCCAAAAATCCACGACCCATGATGCGTCTGCGCGTATCTATGGCATAGCCACATTCGTGCAAATGGCGCACCGCATACACCCACCGCCTGCGATTTTGATACATCCCTGCGCCCCGCGCCAACGATAACCCGCGTTCCCATATCCGAAAAAATGCCGATACCGACTCATCATATTGGCGCAATACGTTATAGGCGCGGATGAGGGTGGCTGGCTCATGTTTGATAATATCGCCCACATTAAACCCGCCTAGCCGAAAATCTATCTGGGGCGGGTTGGCATGGGGCAGGGCATTCATTACACGGGTCTGGTCTATCTCGATTCCCAAAAGACGTAGGCGCGGATTAATTTGCAAGAGGCGCTGGTGCATTTCTAGCGCCGTCCATACGTATTCGCCATAGCCAATATCCACCGCCAGAGGCACGCCAACTGATAGCGGATGCGCCCATGCCAGACGGATATAATTGTCTACCTGACGCAGACGGTTGAGGGCAGTTTTGCCTCTGGTGCGTTGTCCCTGTGGTTTGGTGTGTTTTGCCATGATATAACCTGCTATTCTATTTAGGGTGTCCTTCTGATATAATTTGCCTAGCCTATTATAGACCAACCTGCAACATCCAGTGGGTTTGGTGACAGCAAAAAGGAGTGGATGTTATGAGCATAAAGTATGAGCCAAAGGCGGAATTGATTAAGCCCTTCGCCCGTCATGAAAAAGACACTGGGTCTCCAGAAGTCCAAATCGCTATTTTGACCGCACGGATTCGTGAACTCACCGAACACCTTAAAATACACAAACACGACCAACATTCGCGTCGTGGTCTATTTAAGCTGGTTGGGTCACGTCGTCGCCATCTGCGTTATTTGAGCAGAACCAACCCAGAATCTTATCGTGACGTGTTAAAACGGCTCGAATTACGTCGCTAATACCACAATGGGCGAGGGGCAACCAACCCTGCCCCTCATCATTGCGGATAAATTACGGGGATGCCACCATTGGCAAACGCAACCAAAAAACACCCGCTAATGACAGGTATTGATAATTGTGGTGAAGTTTTTGGCTTGACCATATCTATCAGTTCCTGAATTACGGGTGTTTTGTTTTTTTACCCGTTGTGGCAATGTTGCCACTACGCTGATTTTTATAAGGAGATTTAATTTTTATGGTGAATTCGGCTCGTACAATACGCCGTTTTAGTACCCTCGTGGGTAGTGAAGAACTTGTCTTTGAAACAGGCAAATATGCAGAACAAGCTGGGGGCGCGGTGACGCTCCGTGTGGGTGATACAGTGGTTTTTGCCTCTGCTACAATGAGCAACAATGTCCGTGAAGGACTCGACTTTTTTCCCCTGAGTGTGGATTATGAAGAAAAACTCTATGCCGCAGGACGGATTCCGGGCAGTTTTTATCGGCGTGAAGGCAGACCATCAGAAACAGCCATCCTCACGTCTCGCGTGGTAGACCGCACATTGCGCCCCTTGTTTCAGGATGATATGCGGAATGAAGTCCAAGTCATCCTGATGTCATTGAGCCATGACCAAGAACATCACACCGATATGTTGGGGATTATTGCCGCTAGTTGTGCGGTTCTTATCTCGAATATCCCGTGGGATGGTCCTGTGGCGGGTGTGCGGATTGGCTTGATTAACGACAAATTGGTCGTGAATCCCACCCATTCCCAAATGGAAAATAGCACCCTCGATTTGCGTGTGTCTGGTACAGCCGATGCGCTCAATATGGTCGAATGTGGCGCTCAAGAAGTTGACGAAGCCACAATGGTCGAGGCGCTCGAATTGGCACACTCGGTTATTCGCCCCTTGTGCGAATTGCAGAACCAAATCCGTGCCGAAGTTGGCAAGGAAAAATCTGAAGTGATGCGGGATGTTCCCAATACCGCCTTATTTGACGAAATTGCGGGCAAAATTCGTTCGCAAATTCGCCAAATCATCACCGAACATACCGACCGCGATGCGCGTGGCACAGCGATTAAGGCTATATCAGAGGCACTTGTTGCCGAATACGAAACGCGCAATGCCACCGTTGAAAATGATGCCGATAAGGTCACTAAAAAACAAGTGAACGCAGGCATTGAGCAAGTGATGACCGAAGAAGTGCGTGAGCGGATAGTCAATGAAGGTATCCGCCCCGATGGACGCAATTATGTGACCATCCGCCCATTGTCGTCAGAAGTGACACTCATCCCCCGTGTACATGGGTCTGGATTGTTTTCTCGTGGTCAGACACAAGTCCTTTCGATTGTGACACTTGGCACGCCAAGCGATTCACAAGAGATGGACGGACTCGCTCCCGATGAAAATAAGCGGTATATGCACCACTATAATATGCCCCCATACAGCACAGGCGAGGCATACCCATTACGCGGACCAAAACGCCGTGAAATTGGTCATGGTGCATTGGCAGAAACGGCTTTGCGTTATGTTATTCCATCCGAAGATGTATTTCCATACACCTTGCGTGTGGTGAGTGAAGTCATGAGTTCTAACGGTAGCACCTCGATGGCGAGTGTGTGTGCCAGCACCCTTGCCTTAATGGATGCGGGTGTCCCCATTATTCGCCCTGTGGCGGGTATTGCGATGGGTCTCATTAAAGAAGGCGATAAGGTTGCTGTGTTGACCGATATTCAAGGTTTAGAAGACCATATCGGCGATATGGACTTTAAGGTGGCGGGTACAGAACGCGGTATCACCGCCTTGCAGATGGATATTAAAATTACAGGTGTATCTGGTGAGGTGATGAAACAAGCACTCGCCCAAGCCCACGATGCGCGGATGCAAATTTTGGCGGTGATGCGTGATGCGATTGCAGAACCACGCTCATATTTGAGTGATTATGCCCCACGCATGATTACGCTCAAGATTGACCCAGAAAAAATCGGCGCAGTGATTGGGCCGGGCGGGAAAATCGTGCGTGGTATCCAAGAACGTTTGGGAATCCGCATTGATATTCAAGATGACGGCACCGTATTTGTGTCTGGTGTGGATGGTCCTTCTGTCGAGAAAGCCGTTGCAGAAGTGCGCGGACTCGTGGAAGAAGCAGAACCCGGAAAAATCTATACAGGGCGTGTGACCCGCATTGAGCCTTATGGTGTCTTTGTGGAAATTCTCCCCAATAAAGAGGGCATGGTGCATGTCTCGCAACTGTCTGACCATCCTGTGAGCCATCCAGAAGATGAAGTCCACATGGCAGATGAAATTATGGTCATGGTGGTGGATGTAGACCCCTCTGGCAAAGTACGCCTGAGCCGTCAAGCCGTTTTGCTCGGCTGGACACTCCAAGAAGCACGCGACTCCGATAAAAAAGGCGGGGAACGTCGTAGCAGTGGTGGTGGCGACCGTCGTGGTGGCGGTGGCGGCGGTGGCTATCGCGGTGGTGGCGGTGGCGACCGCAATCGTAGCGGTGGTGGCAACAGTGGTGGCAGTAGTAGCGGTGGTGGCAACAGTGGTGGCTATCGTGGGACTGCTGGTGGCGACCGTGACCGCAATAGTGGTGGCGGTGGCAATAGCTAACCCGACAATTGATATATGTAGGGCTTGCTATAGCAAGCCCCTACGCAATGCCTATCTTTTCCCTCATGATTAAACCCATTTGGGCAGGGCGCATTATCTTCTGTACCCGACCATTTATAAAAAAGGATGCCCTCATGTCTGATGATATTCCTGTAGATACCCTTGCTGAAACCGAAAATTATACCGTGTGGATTTCTGAAGAACCCGATGGTGAACTCGCCTATCATATCGAATTGGGCGCGGTGACATTGCACTTTTTCAGAGAAGAATGGCAAGAATTACGCAAATTGATGACCGAAGCCATGCAAGAAGATGACGAATCCTGATTCCCGCCTGATTGATGTCCTCATCAAAAACCTACCACCGTCTGCCTCGCAATTACGCCTATTAGATATTAATGGCATGGCGGGGGAGATGGTGGTGCTTGTTCGCCCCGATGTTCATATCACCGTTGTTTCTGGTGATATAAGCCATTGGCAATTTGTAGAAAACAGCTTCGATGCGGTGGTAGCGGTGGAATACATCCTCAACATGCCGTTTTTACATGCCGTATTGCCGATTTTACGGCATGGTGGCAGGCTCATTATCGCCAATTCTCGTGCATCGCTGAGTCCAACCCAATATGGTACACAATTGGAAGATGCGGGTTATATCCGCATTTTGATAGAGGATGCGTTGCAAAATCCCCCTAGTGGGGTGTTGATGCGGGGCGAAAAAGCCCATATTACCGCCGATACCCATGCTCGTATCCAAGAAGTGGCGGGTGCAGAACACGAATTTATCCCCATCACCGAGTATAAAGGGCGCTATGTGCATTTGCTCATCCGCCAAACACCCAATAAACCCCCGTGGCGCATAGACCCCGATGAACCCATTCAGTGGGAAGCCGTGACCATCAACAAGCATCTCATCGCATTTAGCAGTTTGCCCAAAGCGGTGGGCTTTATGCAACCGTCTGTCATGGCAAATAAACTGCATCAGGTCAATAAGGTGGGCAAATTTAAGCCCGATGTGGTGATGAATTGGTCACTGCCGATTTTGCTCAATCCGACCATGACCATTTGGGATGAAGGCGCACTCGGTTTTATTGGTGTGAATCATGCCCATGCAGAAGCACCAGACGAATGATGATAACCCTATCTGACCTCGACTTTTTAGTATCACCAGCAGGTGAATCTCTGCTGGGGATTTTGGCTGATAGCGATTTATCCCCCAAAAATCATCTGTCATTGGTGACAAAGCTCCGCAAAACGTATCCCATGTCGCAAGTAAGCCATGCTATCACCCTCGCACAAACACGAGCGCGTGCTAGTGGCAAATTTGGCGAGTGGGGGAGCAAATTATTCTTCACATCCGATGCCCTAGAGCAAGCCAGTGACCCACTGATACGTGCTTATCGGGCGGGGCAATTTGCCCAAAAAATTGTCACCGATTTTTGCTGTGGCATCGGCGCAGATAGCCTCGCAATGGCAAGATTCGCACAATCGGTCACAGGCGTGGATAGCGACCCTGTGCGGGTGGCTATGGCACGCCTCAATGCCGATATATTGGGTATTTCCAACGCCGATTTTGTGGTGGATGATGTGACCACCCGCGATATATCGCCCACAGGCACATTTTTCTTTGACCCCGCCCGCCGTGATGATAGCGGTGGACGGTTATTTGGGGTAGAAAATTATATACCGCCTCTCACCACCATCCGCCGATGGGGTGGGCATTTTGGTGGGATAAAATTATCACCTGCGGTAGATTTATCGCAACTCACCGACTATGCGGGCTATGTCGAATTTATTTCGGTGAGCGGCGACCTCAAAGAGGCGGTGCTATGGCTTAACGGTTATGCGTCCCCGCGTGCGACCTTGTTGGTTGCCGATAAAATTCTGCATTGGGAACCGCCTGCTTTTTTCTCTGATGAAAAACCGATTGCCCCGCCAAGTGGGTGGCTTATAGAGCCAGACCCCGCCCTCATCCGCGCGGGATTGGTGCAGGATGTGGCAGAAAAATGGGGCATGACCATGCTAGATGATACCATCGCCTATCTGACTAGTGACCATCATCCCCAAAGCGAGTGGGCGCGGGCATGGCAAATTTGGGATTGGATGCCGTTTAATCTGAAAAAATTGCGGACATATCTACGTGAGCGCAATATCGGACGAATCACCGTCAAAAAACGCGGGTCGCCCATCACCCCAGAGGGGCTTATCGCGCAAATTAAGCCCAAAGGTGATAATACCTGCACGGTTGTCCTCACCCGACATTTGGGCAATCATATCATACTAATTTGTGCAGAATATCCAGATTAGTGGGTATAATAGGGGACGGCGTATATATCAGTTATGCAAAGGATGGACACATGCTTACACCTTATTTCCCAGAACCACTCACATTTTTTTCTGTGGACGAAAATCAGCACGATTTTGCCGTAGCCCTCAAAAAAGTGAAGAATGACTTGGGTCATACCTACCCATTGGTCATTGATAATAAGAAAATTGCGATTAAAGAGACATTCGCTTCGGTGAATCCATCGCGTCCAGAAGAAGTGATTGGGCGTTTTGCGATGGGTGATGCGTCTCATGCCGATGCCGCCATCGCCTCTGCTACCCGTGCCTTTGACGAATGGCGACGGGTGCCAGTGGAAGAACGGGCGCGGTATTTGCTCCGTGCGTCTGCGGAGATGCGCCGTCGCAAGCATGAATTTAGCGCCATGATGGTGTTTGAAGTGGGTAAAAGTTGGGCAGAAGCGGATGCCGATACCGCCGAAGCCATAGACTTTTTAGAATATTATGCCCGTCAAATTTTGCGGATTAGCGATAGCACCGCCTCGATCATCAGTTATCCATCGGAATTGCTCCAATTAAAATATATCCCGTTGGGCGTTGGCGCGGTTATATCCCCATGGAACTTTCCATTGGCAATTGCCACGGGCATGGTCTGTGCATCGCTGGTGGCGGGGAATACAGTGGTATTTAAGCCCGCCGAACAAAGCCCGTTTGTCGCGTATAAAATGTGCGAATTGTTTTGGAATAACGGCATCCCTGCGGGTGTGTTGAATTTTATCACGGGCGATGGTGCGGTGGTCGGTGGTCGTATGGTCGAGCATCCGCATACCCGTTTTATCTCTTTCACTGGGTCGAGAGAAGTGGGTGTGAGCATCTACGAAAAAGGCGCGAAAGTGCAATCTGGGCAAAAATGGCTCAAGCGCATGATTTTGGAGATGGGTGGCAAGGATGGCATTGTTGTAGACGAAACTGCCAACCTAGAAGAAGCCGCCAAGGGCATTGTGGCGAGCGCATTTGGCTTTCAGGGGCAAAAATGTAGCGCGTGTAGCCGTGCCTTGATTGTAGATGCGGTTTATGATGAAGTTGCCAAGCGCGTGGTGGAACTCACGGGCGAATTGGTCATGGGTGCGCCTGATAGCAGTTGGAAAACCTATATTGGACCCGTAATTGACCAAGATGCGGTGAATAAAATCACCCATTATATTGGCATTGGGGAGGGTGAGGGCAAGTTGCTTATTGGGGGCAAATTGCAAGAAACCCCCGACAACGGGTATTTTATTTTGCCAACCGTTTTTGGCGATGTCGCGCCAGATGCCAGAGTATCGCAGGAAGAAATTTTTGGACCTGTGCTGGCGATGACCCGCGTAAGCAATTTTGATGAGGCGCTAAAGGTCGCCAATGGCACCGAGTATGGACTCACGGGTGCGGTGTATAGCAATAACCGCTATCGGCTAGAAGAGGCACGGAAAGAATTTTTCGTGGGGAACTTATATCTGAACCGCAAAAGCACGGGTGCGATTGTGGGTGTGCATCCGTTTGGCGGATTCAATATGAGTGGAACAGATAGCAAAGCAGGCGGACCAGACTATCTGCTTCACTTTACACAGGCAAAAAGTATCGCAGAGAAACTATAACCCCAATTGTTAAATCTTTTTGGTGAAAAACTAAAAATCGCATATAATCTAACCATTATGTGCGATTTTTATATTTTGTAGACCATTACAACCATTACAAGAGAAAGGCAGGCGCGATGAGGTTGCCCGCACGACATGAACTGCTCACATGGGCAGATGTGGATAAATTGGTAGATATTCTGTTGCCACAATTACAATCCGTTGGACGGTTTGATGCGATGGTGATGATTACACGCGGGGGAATTGTCCCTGGCGGGTTGTTTGCGGAGGCGTTGGGGATTCGCAGTGTATTGACGGCGGCGGTAGATTTTCCCAATTCAGAAGAAGGCGGGCTAATGATGTGGCCCTCTTTCTTGCAATTTCCAGATGAAGCCTTGTTGCGTGGACGCTATACCCTGATTATTGATGATGTATGGGGTAGCGGACGAACCAGCACGGCTGTGCGCGGACGGTGTGAGGCGGCGGGGGCAATTCCCTATACAGCCGTATTTCACTTTAATCCCTATCGGTCACTGTTTAGCAAAGCAGAACCCGATTTTTATGCGGCTGTCACAGATGCGTTCATCGTTTATCCATGGGAAGTGGATAGAGGACTCAATACGATGGGGGCATTAACGCCTGTCCCAGAGAACTAATGGGTTGTATCGGATGTTCAAATTAAAGAAAGTATAGTTTTTGCACATCAGATAATAATTTTCTGCTATACTATCTTTATAGGGAATCATAGAATGATTCTATAACTGACCAATCAACAGAAAGCATGTGAGATTAATTGTTAGACCAATCTTTTATACTGAGCGATTTTTGTGGCACCACCACCAAGAAAGGAGACAGCGCATTTTTTGTCAACGGGCGAGATTGCGCTATTTCGTTATATGGATGACAACATCAACACGCCAGAACAGAGCGACATGTCCGAATTTGAACGGTTGCTCAATGAGTCTTTTGCACCACGAGATTTACTGCGCGGGCAAATTCGCAACGGGCTTATTTTAGAGATAAAGCCCCGCGAGATTATCGTAGACTTAGGTACAAAACAAGATGGTATTGTGCGTTCAGAAGACCTAGAACGCCTCGATGAACAATTTCGTAATAGCCTGAAAGTGGGCGATGAAGTCCCTGTCTATATCCTTAATCCCAGAGATGTTGATGATAACCTCATCGTCTCGATTAATATGGGGCTACAGCGTTATGACTGGGAAAAAGCCCGTGACTTACTCAAAACCGAGGAAGTTGATAATGTCCGTGTGGTGGGCAATAATCGTGGCGGTATTTTGGTACGTTGGCGGCGACTGGAAGGGTTTATCCCCAGTTCGCATTTGACCAGCATCAACGTTGCCGATAAGCGCGAAAATTCTAATGACCTCATGGGCAAAGAACTGATTGTGAAGGTCATTGAAGTTGACCAAGACCGCAGACGGCTCATCTTTAGTGAGCGCGAGGCACAAAAAGAGTGGCGCGCCCAACAAAAAGCCCGCCTGCTGGCAGAACTCAAAGAAGGCGATGTGGTCTCTGGCACGGTGACTGGCTTGCGCGATTTTGGCGCATTTGTCAATCTTGGCGGGGCAGACGGTCTTATCCATGTGTCTGAACTGGCATGGCATCGGGTAGACCACCCGCGTGATGTATTGCATGTTGGGGATGTGATAGACGTGTATATCCTCAACCTAGACCGCGAATCCAACCGTATTGCTCTTAGCCGTAAGCGCCTGTTGCGTGACCCATGGGAAGTTGCCGCAGAACGTTATCATGAGGGGCAATTGGTCGAGGGTACTGTGACTAACGTGGTTGATTTTGGTGCATTTGTGGCATTGGACAATGGGCTAGAGGGGTTGTTACACCTGAGTGAAATGGGCGATGGGTCACTCAAAGAACCCCATTCGTATTTGCAAAAGGGCGATAGACTCAATTTGCGGATTAGCCACCTTGAACCAGAAAAACGGCGGGTGGGTTTTACCCAACGTTGGGGAACAGAAGCCGTAGCAGATGCACCTGCTCCTGTGGATGCACCTGCTCCTGTGGATGCACCTGCTCCTGTGGATGCACCTGCTCCTGTGGATGCACCTGCTCCTGTGGATGCACCTGCTCCTGTGGATGCACCTGCTCCTGTGGATGCACCTGCTCCTGTGGATGCACCTGCTCCTGTGGATGCACCACCTGCCACCGATGTTGTGGATGATGCACCACCTGCCACTGATGTGGTAGAAGATGTGCCACCTGCTACCGATGTGGTAGAAGATGTGCCACCTGCTACCGATGTGGTAGACGAAGCACATCCCACCGAATAATTATCATAAATGATGATGAGGGCATGACTTTTCATGCCCTTGCTTCATCTTAAATAAGTAAGAATAAGTGGAAACAGGCTAAAAATGGGGTAATTATGGCAATAAACGCCATTTATGTAATATTTGCATTGACATTTTAACACCCCCTTTGTACAATCCTCATACTTTATGAAAGGGAACAGCGTCACAACGCATAGCGGTGTGCCACGCTTAATATCATAGTTGTGCCATCATCATTTATCGCAACTGAGCATTAATCAAGCGGTCACTTCTTATAGAAATGAACCGTTGTTTCGCGTTCCTGTACATAAATTCAAAAAATTTAACCGTTTAGGAGTATAGTTTATGTTTGATACATCGTTGGAGACCTTCTCCGACTCTATAGATTTTGCCGCGTTGTTAGAAGCCTCGTTTGAAGCCGATAACTTGGAACGTGGCGATGTGGTGACTGGCAGAATTTTGGGAATTGACCAACAAGGGTTGATTATCGGTATTGATGGGTCTCCACGCGATGGATTTGTGGCTCGCAAGGATATTGAACGCCTTAGCCTACGCCCCGAAGATTATCAATTGGGCGATGAAGTAGATGTGACTGTTTTGCGGATGGAAGACGAAGAGGGCAACCTTGTTTTGTCTGTCTCGCAAGCCCGTCAAGGTGAAGACTGGAAAGTGGCAGAAGCCTTGCAAGAAAAAGACGAAGTTTGGCACGGCGAAGTGGCAGAAGCCAATCGTGGTGGTCTGATTATTCTCTTTGGTAATTTGCGCGGATTTGTCCCTGCCAGCCATGTGAGCGACCTCCCCAGAGGCTTAAACGAAGAAGAACGCAAGAATTACCTCATGCGCCTCGTGGGACAAAAAGTACCCCTCAAGGTCATCGAAGTAAATCGCAAACGTCGCCGTTTGGTCTTTTCACAACGCGATGCTCAACGCGATAACCGCGAAGCCCGCAAAGACAGCTTGCTCGATGAACTTAAAGAAGGCGAAGTCCGTCGTGGTATCGTCAGTGGCTTGCGCGACTTTGGCGCATTTGTAGATTTGGGTGGGGCAGATGGTCTTATCCACATCTCTGAACTGGCTTGGCATCGTGTGAAGCATCCAAAAGAAATTTTGGAAGTCGGCGACCAAGTAGATGTGTATATCCTCCGTTTGGATGCCGAAGGCAAACGTATTGGACTCAGCCTCAAACGTCTCCAACCCAATCCTTGGTCAATGGTGGAAGAACTCTATCATGTGGGACAAGTCGTACAAGGCACAGTGAGCCGTACCGCCCAATTTGGCGCGTTTATCAGCCTCGACCCCGGTATCGAAGCCTTGTTGCATGTCAGCCAAATTGGTGATGGCACAGTACAAGATGCCACCCAAGTCATCCGTGATGGTGATGTGTTGAGTATGCGTATTATCAGCATCGAAGCCGACAAACAACGCTTGGGTCTGAGCCTACGCGACCTCGAAATGGAAGTTCAAATCCCTGCCGATGATGTCGAGACCGAAACAGTGGAAACAATTACCGAAGAAGTCGTTGCTACGATTGAAGAAGAAGTCGTTGCTACGATTGAAGAAGAAGTCGTTGCTACGATTGAAGAAGAAGTCGTTGCTACGATTGAAGAAGAAGTCGTTGCTACGATTGAAGAAGAAGTCGTTGCTACAATTGACGATGAACCAGTTGTGACTGCGTAAGAAATATTTCTGTGACGGACAAACTGTGCCTAACGGCGCTTGTCCGTCACGATATAATCTCTCTATAACAATTATCTCCCTTTGCTAAAATCCGTGTCTAGCAATTCGCTATTTTGCTTGTTATAATGCAAAATAAGTCGTTAATTGCATGGAGAAAAGAGAAAAACTTCTATCCTGCCTGTGCGCCTATATCCCACGCAGGAAAGGGGGTGAATTATGGCAACTGTAAGATTAAAACCCAACGAGTCGCAAGACCAATTATTGCGTCGCTTTCGTAAGCGCGTGACCAATGCGGGTATCCTTAGCACTGTGCGTCGCAAACGCTGGCACATCTCTAAGAGTGAGCTACGTCGCATCGAAAAGAAAAAAGCAATTCGGCGCTCACGCCGCCGTCAACGTAAGGCTTCGATAAGATAATGCCCCTTTGGGGTGGTCTATCGGCTTTTTAACGTGTTTATTCACCGCTATTGGCATTTCTGTTGATAGCGGTTTTGCTATTTAATCTATTGACCCGAAAGGTTGTGTATGACAAAACAAGATGACAAGATAGAGGTAGAAGGGCTTGTAGTAGAAGCACTCCCCAATACTCAGTTTATGGTTCAGCTCGAAAACGGACACCGTGTGCTGTCTTATCTCTCTGGCAAAATGCGTAAATTTTATATTCGTATTGCGCTAGGTGATAAAGTGCGTATCGAGATGAGCAGTTATGATATGTCGCGTGGGCGGATTATTTATCGTCATCGTGACCAACAAGGTGGCAGTACAGAAGAAAGTTCCTAGTTCATTTTTATGGATTGAAGTGAGCAAACATCATGAACGGGGTACTTTGCAAACGGCGGATATGGGCAACTTCTTGCGGCATATCCGTTTTCTATAATACCCACAAAAATAGCTTTATTAAAAACAAATTCCCCCGAAAATTTTGAGGCGCATTTTTCGCGCAAGTGAAAAATGCGCCTCTGCTACCATACCCCTAACTTAATTTATATAAAGGGGTATATGATGTCAAATAATGATAATATTGAAATAATTGAAGAAGTTGTCGAACAGGGTAGTCCTGCAAAATGGGGATGCTTGTTGGTCATGTTCTCGCCAATGGTAATTTGTGGGTTAGCCCTTTTTGGCAGTGTGCTATTTTGTGGCAATACCTTTGGCGGGATATTTGGCGGTATCCAGAATATGTTTGCCTCGATAGGCAATATTTTTAATTTTGACCTATTGCCCAACAGCACGACTATCACCTCTAGCCCCGCCATTGTTGAACGGATTAAACCACTTGGTCAATTGGTGACTACACGGGTAGAACTTGCCACATCACGCATTGAAATTGCAACACAATATGGGATAGCCAATGTGTGTAATATCGGCGCTCTACATTCTGCACAAGGTTTTGTGGAGGCTGGTATTAATTTAGAGGGTTTCACACCCGAAAATGTTATTTATGATGAAGTCAATAATTCATATACGCTTCGTTTGCCCGCGCCGACTGTCACCAATTGTCAATTAGACCCTATGGAGATGATTAAATATCATGATTGGGGGACAAGCCCAATTTGCTCTGCTGATTGGGATGAAATGCGCCGATTGGCTAGTTATGAGGCACTTATTAAATTCCGCGATAGGGCAGTAGACGAGGGGATTATTGAAAGGGCAGAACGACAGGCAGATTTAGTCGTAAGTAATTTTGTCTCTAGCCTCACTGGGGCAACGGTCAATATCGAATTTGTTGCCGATGACACGGTACCCTATCCGCGTGAATGTATGCCACAACTGCCAGAACCGTGGATATATAACGAAGATAAAAAACAATGGGAACGCGGTTCATAACCCATGTGCTTATGGGGTGATACAACCAATTGCATCACCCCATTATATATCCCTACGGCTTCACGCCCCAATGCACGCACATCGTCCCAAACATAAACGACTGATACGCCACATCCTTAAATCCAGCACCCTCTAATAATGCCACTAATTCTTGTGGGGTCTTAAATGCCTGTGTGGATTCTGGCAAATAGCGATAGGCATCTGCGCCTTCTTTGCCCACAATAATCCGTCCCAACAGGGGGATGATATAGCGTAGGTGTATCATGATAAACGGGCGGAGCAGATTTTTTGGCGGTGGGGAACTGTCTAATACCACAATTTTCCCGCCAGATTTTAGCACACGGAATTGCTCCCGGAGTGTCTGCGGAATATCTATCACGTTGCGGAGCAAATAGCCCGATGTCACGGCATCAAACTGCTCATCAGAAAAGGGCAGGTGCAAGGCATCTGCACCCGACCAGCGCACCGCATCACCCCGTTGACGGTCTTGCCCTACAACCATCATGGGAAGGGCAAAATCTGCGCCTATAACAGTGGCATTTGGTGCCAGTTTGAGCGCCTCAAATGCAATATCCCCTGTGCCTGTGGCTAAATCGAGCATCGCGCCGTTTTGTGGTAATTTCGCTTTCTTGACGACAAATTTGCGCCAGCGCACATCTTGCCAGCCTGTCATCAGCCGATTCATGATGTCATAACGCCGAGCAATACGCCCGAACATCGCTTGTACATAATCCGATTTTTCTTTGCCTTGTAGTTGTGCGTTCATTTTTTCAATCCGTAGTGTTTCCAATTTGCAGATAGGTAGGATTCGATATGTGGGGCAGGTGTGAGATGTTTGGCATCCACCGCTATAGTCGTATGTATGTGGGGCAGATGGCTAGGCTTGCGCGTGGCATCTATGCCGATTTTTTGCCCAAAGTGTGGCAGGAGCGCGTGTGGGTGGTGGCGTGGCAATAAGCCATTGACTATTATCACATCGCGTTCTGGGTCTGCATGTGCCTCTATCGCATCTGATACTGCCTTATTATCGGTGATATTGACCGATTCGTCTACGATAATCACTTTTTTGAGGAATGATAGATGTCCCAATCCCCACACGCCATAAATTACTTTATGCGCGTAGCCATAGGGGCGTGGCTTGAGGCTAATTATGGCTGTATCGCCCCCGTCACACAGGTGAAAGTCGCATAATTCATCGAATAGGGTTTGTAGCAGGGGCGCGAAAAGACGTTCTGCTCCGCGCATCATGTGGTCGTATTCGTTGGGCGATGGCATGGGGATAATCGCGGGATACACGGCATCTTGGCGGTGGGTGATGGCGGTGATATGAAACAGCGCGAGGCTATGCTCATCAAAATATATCCCACGATGCCCCGCGAGGGTGTGTGCGGATGGTGCAGTTGGCGGGGTGAGGATGCCTTCAATAACAAATTCGGCATCGGCAGGGATATGGATGGGTTGGCTGACCGCACGCGCGAATGAGATGGGTTTGTTGCGTAGCCATCCCGCCAACCAATGTGGGGGAATGTCGTTGGGCAGTGGCACACTGGCACTCCATGTCATGGCGGGGTCGCCACCGATGACGAGGGCGGTGGGTGTGGGCTGGGTGATAGATAATGCACCCCATTCGCCCAGCACACCTAGCGTATTATCGTTGATGACCAGCGCACGCGCCCACTGTACACATTTTTCGCCTAGATAGAGTTGCACCCCTGCGATATTTGGCGCGGATTCACCTTCCCAGTGGCGTAAAATCGGCAGACGGGCGATAGACGGTGATTCGCGCCATTGTACGGCTTGTACGGCGGGATTGGCTTTGTCGCCATTGCCCCCGATGGCGTTACGCAAGGCGTTGAGGGTTTGCATCCCTTGTGCGATGAGTCCGCCAAATCCCAAATTGCCCCATGTACGTAAATCTGCTAGCACGCCTAATTTTTGTGATAGGGCGGTTATATCGTCTATCCCCAATGCCCACGCCATACGGCGCGATGTGCCGAATAGGTTGGTGATGACAGGGAAATCATGCCCAATAACATTATCAAACCACAAAGCGCGGTTATGCTTGCTATTTTGTACGCGGTGGGTGATGGCGCTAATCTCTAAATCTGTATTAACAGGGTGGCTGATGTGGATGAGTTCCCCTGCTTGTTCGAGTCGGATGAGGTATTCATCCAAATTTCGGTATACCATGCAACCTTGCACCTATATTTTGAATATTCAAGAAATCATAAATATAGTATAGCGCAAAAAAGCCCCTGACGGGGTTATGAAGGTGATGAGAATTTTAGTCTTGATGCGGACGCTTGCACTCCACGACCATCCAATCACCATCGGTTTGTTGACGGCGTTTGTAGGGGATAAGTCCGACTCCGTGCAGGGCATTTTCGACATCTTCGACTTGCTCAAAGGTCAATCCGCTAAAAATAGCGAAGCCACCCGGACGCACGATATTGCCCAAGCCTTCACTGCACATCTGGATAATAATCCGCGCCAAAATATTAACGACGATTAAATCGAATCGGCGGGCAGAATGAATCACCGTCTCTAGGCTACCTTCTTGGGCGGTGATTTTATCGTCTACACCATTGACCTTGATATTTTCGATAGATGATTTAACCGCCACCGGGTCATTATCCAGCGCCAGCACTTGTGTCGCACCCAATTTGGCGGCGGCAATGGCGAGGATGCCCGACCCACTGCCCAAATCTAGCACATTTAAGCCGTTGCTCATCAAATCTTCTAGTGCCTCTAGGCAAAGTTGGGTGGTGGGATGCGTACCTGTCCCAAATGCCATCCCTGGGTCGAGGGCGATATGAATATCGTTGGGTTCTGGTTCGAGGTCTATCCACAAGGGGCGGATGAGGATGCGTTTGCCCAAGCGGATGGGGTGATAATGTACTTTCCACGCCTCTGCCCAATCTTGTTCATCCACGATAATATAATCGGGGGTGGGCATGGGATACATCATATTAAGCAGACGCAAGCCAAATTCCAATTGTTCTTTGGCAGCGGATGCGCGTTCATCATCGGGCAAATAAGCACGGACGATGAGCCGTTCTGCGGGCGGGACAGCGCCATCATCATACATTTCTGGCATGATGCCATCTTGCTCCACCGATACACCCTGATGCCCATAACGGGCGAGTAATTCCACTACGGCTTCTGCCGCTTCACCATCTACATTAAGACGAATTTCTATCCACTTCATTCCCCACTTAACCAATCTCTGACACGGCTAAACATACCTTTATTGCTATTGGGCAATGCCACACTTGTCCCCATCGTTTGTGCCAATTTTTCAAATAATTGGCGTTGCTCCACACTCAATTTTGTGGGAATTTCAATTTGGACCCGCACCAACTGGTCGCCACGCCCGCTATTGCTTCCATCGCTCCGCAAGCGGGGGAATCCACGCCCACGCAAACGGAAAATTTTGCCATGTGGTGTCCCTGGTGGGACATCGAGGTCAACTTCACCGTCTACTGTTGGGATACGGATGCGTGCGCCCAGTGTGGCTTGCACCACATTCAGATTAAGGTCGAGCAGGATGTCGTTGTCGTGACGCACAAAAATTTCATGGTCTTTGACATCTATCATCACGAATAAATTGCCACGCGGTGCATTGGCATCACCGACATCACCTTGTCCTGCGTGTTGAATTTGGATACCACTATGCACACCTGCGGGGATTTTGATATTGAGCGTGACGCGTTTTTTTAGCCGACCACTGCCATCACAAGTACGGCAGGGTTTTTCTACAATTGTCCCTTTGCCACCACAACGGGGGCAAGCAGTGACACGCACCATAGACCCCAAAAAGCCTTGTTGCACTTGGCGGATTTCGCCCGTGCCACTGCATTGTGGGCAGGTGATGGGGTTATGCTCCGCCTCTGCACCCGTGCCAGAACACGTTTCGCAGGTGTCGAATCGGTCAAACTCGATATCACGCTCTGCGCCAAATACGGCTTCTTCAAATGTGACGGTTACATTAACTTTTCTATCACCACCCGCCTTTGGACCTTTGCGTGAGCGTGAATTGGTGCGGAAACCCGCATTATTCAAAAATTCCTCAAAAATTTCTTCAAACCCGCCACCAAATCCGCCAAAGCCAGCGCCACCACCGCCTGCGGCGTTGCCTGTTACCCCTGCATGACCAAATCGGTCATAGCGGGCGCGTTTGTCGTCATCGTATAGCACCTCATACGCCTCATTAATTTCTTTAAATTTGGCTTCGGCATCATTGGCTTTATTGGCATCTGGATGATATTGCTTTGCCAAATTACGAAAGGCGCGTTTGATTTCATCTTTATTGGCGTTGCGTCCAACGCCTAATATTTCATAATAGTCTCGTGCCATAGTGTCTATTTACCCTGAGTGTCTGGTTGATATAAAGCAAAATAGGGTGATGAACCGAAATTCATCACCCCCATTGAGTTAAACGTTAGGGTGTTGCTCACGCATCGGTGAACTCGGCATCAATGACATCTTCACCTTTTTCTTCCCCTGTGCCGTTGGCAGATGGGGTGTCTGTGGGTGCCTGATACATTTGCCCGCCGATGGTTTGGATATGGGCGCTAAGGGCATCTACTGCGGCTTTGATTTTGGCGGCATCGCCCGTTTCTTTTGCCACACGCACACGCTCGATATGCTCATTGGTGATAGTCTTGGCACTTTCTGGGATTTTATCGCCATAGTCGCGCAAGAGTTTTTCGGCAGATAAAACCGCACTTTCGGCTTGGTTATTGACCTCTGCGAGTTCACGCCGTTTGGCATCTTCGCTGGCGTGTTTTTCTGCCTCTTTAATCATGTTGTCAATTTCACTGTCACTTAGACCACTGCTGGCGGTGATGGTGATGTGTTGTTTGCGCCCTGTGGCTTTATCTTGTGCCGATACGCTCAAAATGCCGTTGGCATCAATATCGAAAGTGACTTCGATTTGTGGCACACCACGCGGTGAGGGTGGGATACCATCCAAAATAAAGCGCCCTAGCGACTTATTATCGGTTGCCATTGGACGTTCCCCTTGCACAATGTGGATTTCCACTTGTGTTTGGCTATCGGCGGCGGTGGAATAGACCTGCGATTTTTTGGTGGGGATGGTCGTATTGCGTTCAATCATCGGCGTTGCGACACCACCGAGTGTTTCTACACCCAACGAGAGGGGGGTCACATCTAGCAGGAGGATGTCTTTGACATCACCCGCCAACACACCACCCTGAATCGCCGCACCAAGCGCCACGACTTCATCAGGATTTACGCCCTTACTAGGCGGTTTGCCAAAGAATTTTTCGACAGCCTCTTGAACGGCGGGCATACGGGTCATGCCACCGACCAAAACCACAGTGTTGATTTCGTTGATAGTGACACCTGCGTCTTTGATGGCATTGCGGCAGGGTTCAATGGAACGGTCAATGAAGTCACGCACGAGTTGTTCTAATTTGGCACGGGACAGTGACACATTGAGATGTTTTGGTCCACTGGCATCGGCAGTGATGAAGGGCAATTGAATTTCTGCGGTCATCACGCTAGACAGTTCAATTTTGGCTTTTTCTGCCGCTTCTTTAAGCCGTTGCAAGGCTTGGCGGTCTTGGCGTAAGTCAATGCCATTTTCTTTTTTGAATTCATCCGCCAACCAGCCGATGATACGTTCATCGAAGTTGTCGCCACCCAAGAAGGTGTCGCCATTGGTGCTACGGACTTCAAACACGCCGTCACCGACCTCTAAAATGGAGATGTCGAATGTCCCACCGCCCAAATCGTATACAGCGATGATCTCGTTTTTGTGGCTACCCAGACCATACGCTAAGCTAGAGGCGGTTGGCTCGTTGATAATCCGCAACACTTCTAGCCCCGCAATTTTTCCCGCATCTTTGGTGGCATTCCGTTGGGCATCATTAAAATAGGCGGGGACAGTGATAACAGCGCGGTCTACTGTCTCGCCTAGGTAGGATTCGGCATCGGCTTTGATTTTTTGCAAAATCATGGCAGACACTTCTGGCGGGCTATAGTCGCGGTCGCCCATTTTCACGCGGACATCGCCATTGGGGGCGGCAGACACGATATATGGCACGACTTTGGTGGTCTCTTGCACTTGCTTGTCGCTAAATTTGCGCCCCATAAACCGCTTGACCGAGAAAATCGTATTTTCTGGGTTCATCACAGCTTGGTTACGTGCCACTTTGCCGACCACACGCTCGCCTGTTTTTGGATTAATAGCGACCACAGAGGGGATGAGTCGTCCGCCTTCTGACGATGGAATGACGACTGGCTCGCCACCTTCCATCACTGCGACCACCGAGTTGGTTGTTCCTAAATCAATTCCGATAATTCTTCCCATGTTACCTATACTCCTACATTCAAATGGATGATGATTGTTAAATTAATTGGCGACTCGTACAAGGGCAGGGCGTAAAATTGTATCGTCACTTCTATACCCTTTTTGCAGTGTTCCGATAACATGACCACTTTCTACTGTGTCGCTATCTTCTTTGCTGATGGCTTGATGTAAATAAGGGTCAAACGGCTCATTGGCGGGGTCAATCGCCGTGATGTCGTAGGCTTCAAATAGGCGCTTAAACTTGCCCAAAATAAGACCTGTGCCTGTGACCCAGCCATGATTCTCTAAATCTGTGGGGACATTTGCCAAAGCACGCTCAAAATCGTCTATAATGGGGAAAATCAGGGTGACGGCATCTAGCTCTGCTTTGCGTTGATACTCTCTTTGTTCACGTTCTACACGCCGTTTGTAATTCTGAAAATCGGCACGTTCACGTTGCCATCCATCTAGGTTCTTTTCGGATTCGGCTTTGAATGTTGTCATCGCCTCGATTATTTTTTCGATATTGACCTCCGATTCGTGCGGTTGATAAGTCTCTTTTATCAGTGGTTGTGTGCTATCGTCCATGAATATATCTTCTGATAAATCAACCTCATTGATGGATGGATCCATTGGATTTTCCTGGGGCTTTTTTTTGCTCAAACTGACCTCTCCACACTAAAAAACACGCCAAATAGTTAGCGCCCAACACTATGACATTAGTGTAGCTTGCACATCATAGAATTGCATTAGAGAGTTTTGTAGCTTGTGTAAATGTTGTATATGAAAATGGGTAATTTATTCTGATTGCTAGTTCTTTCATTTGCTTTACGGCAGGCGCTAAAGCACCTGCCTAGTATCTGTGAAGCCTGCTAAAGCAGGCTGTCCTTGCCTGTTTTGAGGGAGATTTTGGCTTTTTAAGACCATTTCACCCACCTACCTTGGATAGGCAAACGCCCTTTAGCGCAATACCGTTAAGATAAGGTTTTTTATCCCCACCCCAACCTCTCCCCAAAAATTGGAGAGGGGCTAAAACCTCGCCTAGAAACGGTTTTCTCCCCTTTCCCCACTCGGTGGAGATAAGGGGCCGGGGGATAGGGGATGTTTTTAAG
>Ga0163147_10000685_pt1 | contig 52922 bp, 39 predicted proteins | sample OliLakLV19MP6G1_FD_148597 | JGI IMG/M metagenome (GOLD analysis project Ga0163147, IMG submission 148597) | Freshwater microbial mat bacterial communities from Lake Vanda, McMurdo Dry Valleys, Antarctica- Oligotrophic Lake LV.19.MP6.G1 | ecosystem: Environmental > Aquatic > Freshwater > Lake >... | reverse complement strand
CGTCATGTTACCCCTCTCACGCCGCCGCAACAGCACATCCTGCGGTTGCTGGAATTGCCCAGTGATCTCTATGAACGAGTGGCGTTCAGTCCCCTGAACTTGGTCATGGATTTACGCGAATGATAAGATTAATTGTATAAATATGTGTCAGTGCTGAAGATTCAGGTAGAGTACATTGGATGTAGGGGTTGTCCATGAGTTCAGAAAACGAAATTCACGTTTTGCTCGTTGAGGATAGCGAAGAACATGTACTTCTATCACGAATACTTCTCAAGCAATTCGGACAACCCATAATCCTTCATGTTGCACAAACAATTATTGAAGGAGAGAAGCTCGCACGTCAACTGCTCACGGTAGATCTAGGTTTAACCGTCGTCATTATTAGCGACCTGCATTTGCCATTTGAAGGCTATGAACAGGGAATAGATGGTACATATCTCCTTAATCTGCTGGCCGATGAAATTCGTGATAATAAGCTTGCACAATGTATCTTAATTGCACTCTCCTCCGATATGACTCCCCAGCGCGTTGCGCTGGGGAGTCATGCCACAGGAGAGCATTGGCAGAAACCGCTAAATAAAAAACATCTTGAACGATTACGGGTTTTGCTCGATGATGGCCCACTCTGGGTTTTGCCGAATACAGCGGCATCAAGCCACAGTCCTCTGGTTCGTGATGTTATGTCTGTGGCACGAAAGATGTGGTTTAGCCTTCATCCAGACCAATCTATCCAAGTAGGAAAATCTATTCTAGGGATTCTTACCAATGCGATTTCCCTCTCTGCCGCTGAGTATACGGAGGGTATTCTATTAGTACGGCAGTACGGTGGTAGACCAGTATTAATTAGGTTTTTACGCAATCATGCTCTGAATGCTCGGCTTTCAGGACCTGAACGATCGTTTTTTTACGATCTATTGGACGGCATATCACAAAGTACAGCGATTAAGCGATCCCAGCTTACTCGCCGTAGAAGTAGATCTGTCTTGAATACTCTCTATAAACATATTGGTACTTTAGTACTAGGAGACAAGTAGCCTATCATGTACGAAATACTGTACACGATTTACTGATACTATTTACAGCAACCACCTCAGTCGGCAAAACTCAAAGGTGGCTCAGTGGAACTGTCTCGTTAAAAACCAAAGCCACCTCAGTCGGCAAAACTCAAAGGTGGCTCAGTGGAACTGTAAACAAGTGAATCAAGCACTTGTCTTGGTATACGAAATATTGTAGCAAAGATTACCCAATAATTCAAACACTACAATATATACCTTAGCTGGTGCTCCTCCCCTAATCTACAGCTCCAATTCAAATTCAAATTCAAGATCCCTTTCCAGGGGATCAAAAAAGGGCGCATATGGCCTGCCAGCCTGCACCCTTCTTCTTCCTTTATTTCCTGTCCTTTTATTGTAGCAAAAACTGCACACTTGTGCAACTCCAGTAGAAGACAGGCCACGGAGCTTTCTATGTACACCGCACAACAACCAGCCACACAACGTTCATCTGGACGCCGAAAAGAACCTGTTACCGCCTTTTATCTTCCACAGGTCGTTATCGACGTATGTGCTCATAGGACACTGGCCGTCGCGCTCTATACCCTGATTGCTCGCCTTTGGATCGGCAATAAAGCTGCGGTAGCGCTGCCGCGTCCTGCTCTTCAAGCCTATGATCCAACAATCACAACCCGCCGGATTGTTAATGCGATGAACTGGCTCATGAAACAAAAGCTCATCACCAGCGTTAAAATTGGCGGGCGAAACCACTATGTGCCTATGTACCTCTTACGGAATGGAACCAGCATTCCCTGGAGTGACTCTACGCGCCACTATGGTCGTCCTAATGAGATGCCGTATGTTGTGGTTCCCTTCCGTCTTTTTGAGGGGTATTTAGGGACTATCACGCCCCACAGCCATGCGCCAGCTGAAATCAGCCGCTATACAACACAGCCGCTCCTTAGCCTTGATGACCTGGGTGCCTATATCATCAATATGCTCCAGTATACACGGGGCAAAAAAGACCTCTTCGTCGGAACAGCAAAATATCCCTACGATTCAACCCTATTATTCAATCACGGTCTCCTCGCGCAACGAGAGAATGGGTTCGTTGACGTGGTGGATGTCCCATCACTCGATGTTATCTTACAACGGGTCATGGCTCAATCCTGGGGTAATCCCCAGGCCGTTACCCTGACCACCAAAGGCCAGACACGGATTGGTCTCCCATGTATCCAGATTGCCCCTGCCGATGAGACGGTTCCTGCGATCGTTCCACTCCTTAAACAAACCCAACTGGTTGGCCTGTCGCTCAATGATGTCATTCGCGTCTCTTCGTCATCGGTAGGGCCAGCGAACCAGCCAGACACAGCCCCCACTTCCGCACCAGAACCTGTAGGTGAGTACACGCCGGCGGTGTTCAATCAGGACACCTATGATCTGCTGATTAAACGCGAGTGCTATGCAGCGCACCTCCTTGCTCATCTCCCCTATGACGCGGTAGCCGAACGGTTGAACGACCACCCTGATCTGAGGAAGGGGGCACTTACGCTCAACTTTCGAGCCGATCCGCCGACGACCACCCGGATACAACGCTATAAAGAGGAACAAGCGTTGCAGGCTCGACAAGCGCTTGAAGAACAAGCAGTGCTCGCCGAACGCGCCCAAAAAGAGCAGGCATTGCTGGCCCAGCTGGATCATGAGTATGCTGCCATCTGCAAAGAAACCGCTGTTTCTGGATTACCCTGGTCTGACCTGTCCGATGCCAGTGTAGCACTGAGAGACTTTCTCACTACCTCTCTGGAGCTACCGGCAACGATCCTTAATCAGATTACGATCGCGTACATGGATGCAGCAGACTCGATCTACACATTGATTTCTGTCCCATCTACCTGGATAGGTGGATGCTGGGAAGCGCTCTGTAGTCGCTGGCTCTGTCAGGCGACCGCCAAGCATCGTGAGCAAGTCAGAGTTGTATTCGTACCGAATACCCCAGCGACACCAACGCAAACGCTCGATGTACCGCCGCCAACAGACACCGAATCCACCGACGCACCCTGGCCAGCTGATTGGACACCAACCACGGTGGCAGAAGCCCACCGCGCAATGCAGACGCCGACGTGGTGGGGGAGTGACATTCCCCCGCACCTCATTCCATTGGTAGAGGAGGTCGTCGTTCTCTCGGATGGACAACGAATCTCTCTCTGGCCACCGTCACCAGCCGACACAATCGTCCTGGTCGTCAAGGATGAAACAGATGCACAGATCCTGAGAACATCAACGAACTCCTTATACGCATTAATACAGAGCATTGCTGACTGCCGTACTCCGTTGGATATTGCTATAGGGGTGGGGAAAGCGAGAGGGAGGGAATTCATTGAATAGGACAAATCCATTTTCATCCACCACCCTGCTCGTCGTGGGAATCCATGACCATGCGCGATTACGACTCTTTAGCCGTGCTGGGTGGCCGATTATCATGGCTGCAACAACCGTTGATGCGAGCAAGCACATTGAATCCTTGCAAGAGGCTTCCAAGCGCTTCATCGTACTCATGGCACCGATGGATGCAGAAGGACTGGCCACATGGCTGTTTGCGGCTTGTCTCACGCACATGAGGCGCTACGCAGAAAGTGCGCTGGTGGTCTTTAAGGACGATCTCTATGATGAAACAGAATATAGGCGGTTTTATTTAGCAGGCTGCACCATTCTTCCTGCACCAAAACGCATAAGCAATTTAGAACAATGGCATACATGCATCAACTCCAACGAGCAGCATACATCGTCCTATCGTGGTGAGGCTGAGGCGTTTTGTGATAGTGCAGCCGCTGCATACCAACTTCTCGTAAGCACCGAGCGCCTGTGGCGGCCCCAAGAAGTCCGGGTTCTTTTAGCAGGATTTAAAGTGGGTCAGCATCGCCGAGCTATGGATGACATCTTGATGAATCGGTTAGGAGGCTATCGCCAGGCCCAAATCACCCTGAGTCGTTGTGCTGATGAGATCAACCCGATTGATGGAGGGATTATTCGAGGATTATTGAAAGGACATACACAGGAGCGGATAGCACAAGACCTTTGCTATACACGAGAGTCGATCAACCGACGTTTGCAATCAGTCTACAACGCGATCGTAATGTGGCTTAATTACGGCAAACGGGATAGAGCCTATGTTGAACTGCAATCTGAAAACACCGCAATATATTACTAACGGAGCAAAAACATGTCTACTATTGTCATCCTAGAAAATGAACCTATCTTTGCTCTTATGGCAACAAGAAAAATTAAAGGCACAGGATCTGTACTTCATGTACTATCACGCGGGGAGTTGCTGCAAACGCTGCCGCTCATTACCGCTGACTTGTTCTTAGTAGATAGAGAACTCGGTAAACCCGGAGAGCAGTTAGCATTAAATAACGATGGAATTCAATTGATCCCAATAATAAGACGATTGCATCCGAACGCCAAAGTGATCGTTTGGTCCTCACGAGATGACGCCTTTTCAGTTTTAGAAGCACGAAAGGCTGGGGCAGATGGATTTATTTCAAAAATCCGTAGCAGCTCTCTTATCGCCGATATAGAAAAGGTTATTACGGCATCCCAATGGATCGAGTGCGTAACGGAAGGATAAAAGAATGAAATTTATATACCGATTATTTCTTTCTACTAAAGAAAAAGATGCTGTCAATCGACTACGCAGCATGATTCTACTCTCTATAACTTACTTGATTATACTGGCTGCGGGCAGCCTACTTGTTGCGTACTCCGTTAGTGATTCGCTCAGGATCATGGTAAACCATGATCCTCGTTATCAGCTATATTCTGCGCTAGTAATATGTAGCATATCGAACCTCCTGGTTCGCGTTGGGAGAATCAAACAGGCCGGCATGTTCTTGGCACTTGGTCTTATACCGATCATCATCTTTGATGATCCGTCTGACCTTGTATCAACAACGAGCGGCGCAGCGTTTCTCCTGCCGATCATGATTATCGGCGTATCAAATGGAGCGAAAGCAATTACCGTATTTACGCTCCTATGTGAAATTATTATTGTTCTTCTCGCATCCATATTTGGCTGGTCCGAGAACACATTTGATATTTTATCTATAACATTTTTAGTTGCGATGATTTTCGCGCTCATCGTCCATACCATGGATGAAGCGCTGAAACAAATGCGCGGAAAAATAAAACTGGAGCTGGATCTACGAGAAGAACACTATAAGCTGCAAGATGCAGAAGACAAAGCCGCATTCATAGGCTCGATTGCACACGACGTTCGAGGACCTATCCGCGCTGTAAGCGAATTAATCAACATTTATAAAGAAGATCCTATGAGCGAAGACGAGAGAGGTGAAATTATAACGACCATAGGTTCAACGCTGGAGAACGTTTATATTACAATAACCGATCATTTAAGGAGATCTAAGGATTTAGAGGTCGAGAAGGACTTCATTAATATCGGTGATGTGATTGCTCGTATAACCAGTTCATTTAAGGGCATCAAATTTGAAATCGCAAATAAGCTTGAGGATGGATTTAAATGTAGGAGCAACTTGAAATTCCTTGAACGAGCATTTCAAAATATCCTTACAAATAGTAGAGAAGCAGGAGCAAGTATCATTTCTATCGTTATAGAAATGATACATACCGATCTCATAGTGACAATTTCTGATAACGGTCCAGGCTATCCACAAGAAATATTGTTTAGAGGACCAACACACGGATTTACACTGAAAAGAGAAGGACTAGGCATTGGATTATCTGGGATGGTCTATAATCTTTCAAAACAGAATATTAAGGTTTTATTTTCTAATAAGGAAAATAAAACTGGTGCTATTACTCAAATAAATATACCTATAAATAAGGAGGAATCGTTATAATGCTGTATATTGCTGTTTCAATACTGGTAATATGGTTTTTTATACTAACACAAGGTGCAATGTTCAGTCGAAAAGTTGTTATTTGGCTCTATAATAATGGAGCTGGCGTCTATGATCTAATAAAACGTCATGATGACACACAGCTCATTCAAGCATTACAATTTAATACATATGCTCCAGAACAGATCGCTCTTGATCTTGCGACCGGGACTGGTCGAGCCAGCTCTGTCTTAGCACGGGCGGGCTTTCGTGGAAAAATACTGGGAGTAGATGGCAGTCGATCAATGCTTCAGCATAATAGACAAACAGCACTCGTTGAAGCAACGTTGCCAGATATACCGGTGTGTGATTGCAGTGTTGATGTCATTATTTCCTTAGAGGCGCTCGAATTTATTGGAGCAGCTATGCTGGATGAAGCATATCGTGTGCTCAAAATTGGGGGGAGGCTGATTATTACCAATAGGACACCATTTACTGGATTAATGCCAGGGCGATGTTTCTCTGATAAACGTTTTGTGCATATATTAGCAAACATTGGCTTTTTGGATATCCAGAAAGCCAGCAAAATCCACTATGTCGGGATCAAATTTTACACCGTCTATACTGCAATAAAAGGAGAACATCCATGAGTGATACCAGATCAATTGTTATTTTTACAGCCATGCAACGAGATTTTACTGCTGGTACACACCAGCGCTGGACAGACGATCCAGCAACTGCTTTACAAAGCCTGGATATTGAACCAAACGCAGAAGTACTTGAGCATATTCCCTGCTTTTACACACAGGCCAAGTCGCTCCACCAAACATTAGAAGCGTTTGGCAAGTAAGAGCGAAGATGCACCTGGTTGATGGAGGATCATCAACCAGGTGCATTTTTTTGTCATGAAATTCTCGTTTAAACGCACCAGATTCGCGTGATTTCAGCCAGCGGCCTGCGTGTCTCCTCTCCACCATCGCGCTTTATCATTCCTCTCTTCCTGTCGTTATGTTCAAGTTATCCACATAGCACATGAGAGCGCATTGAGACCTGCCCAACCCCTGATCCGTCTCATGATCCGCCTCATGATCTTTTTTAATACCTATCTCTTGATCTCTTCTCTCCCGTACTCCATGCGTTTTTATCGCTTTGATATGCCCCAAAAACCAATGGCTCGGAACTATTTTGCGCCAGGTTAATAGAATCATGAGGGAAATAGGATTCTTCATCCCGCTACCTGCCCAGTCCATAGAGCAGATGTTGTTGTTAAAACACGTCACATTGTCGTCACATTTAAGGCCGTCAAAACCGCTATGCTGCTATTGAAACACGTCACATTGTCGTCACATTTAAGGCCGTCAAAACCGTTATGCTGATTCTATCAGGGAGGAGTATGTATGGAAGTACGTACAGGACCGGACAGCGGGTATGAACTAGCACTGGAGCCAGGCGAGATCGCATTGTACATTCGGTATTCCATTCTCCCCAGCCACGAGGAGGGAAACAGGCACGAATGGGTAGACCTTGCGGGATTTTTCATTCCGCTCCGCTATCGCATTGATCCAAAAAGTGGCATGGGTTGTATTGAACCTATTGATGCTCATGATCCCGCTCTACCTATTCGGTGGCCACTCTTCGTCATCGCGTGGACCGAATGCCTGTCGGCTCAACGCCGACGGGCTGGAATTAGCTATACGGTAAGTCCCATACCTGTGCGCGGCACTATTTCGTAAAGGAGATCTGTATGCACCGTCTTTTTCGTATCATTCTCGTCCTAGGCTCGTTCGCAGCGCTCTCCTCGGCATATGCCACTCCGGCAACGCCGACCGCTCCCCAGGCCATTGTGGTGGGCATCACTACGCCGGCCAATGGCAGTATCCAAACCAGCACCAGCGTCACCTTTACCGGCACCAGTACGCCTGGCGCGACGTTGAGTCTGGTCATTGATGGCGGAGTGCCGATCAGTGTGACCGCTGACGCAGGTGGAAACTGGACCTACACCGCATCAGGATTGGCCCAGGGCAATCATACTGCCCAGCTTGTTGGGCGGAAAGAACTCCTTCCGCTGCGGATCTATGCAAGCCAAATTGTGTCGCCAGGACGTGATGTTGTCCACGTTATCGACACGGGAAGTAATACTATTCTGGCGACTATTCCGCTCTCAGCCGATGAGGTCGAGGGACTGACCGTTGCCCCGAACGGCAATGAGGTATGGGCCGCACATGGATCGGGGGTCGATATTATCGACACGACGACCAACGCGATTGTCCAATCGGTGCCGCTGGCAGCCGGTGCCCAACTCGCACGATTTAAGCCGGATGGGACGGAGGTGTGGGTCACACAGCCAGCGAACGCCACTATTGCCATCATCAATGCGGCGACGAAAGCCGTCACGTATTTCAATGTTGGCCATAGCAGCCATGATGTTGTCTTTCGCCCGGATAGTCGCTATGCCTACATAGCGACGACCGATAGTGTGCTCAACGGCGGCAGCCGCATCGTCGTGGTTGACACCACGACCATGACCATTGTGGCGAACTATACGATTGGTGATGGGAATCGGCGGGCCACGATCTCACGCGATGGCCAGCGCGTCTATGTGAGCGGAAAAAATTCCGACTCCATTGTCGTCCTAAATACGACAACCCAAGCCATCATGCAGCAGATCACCGTTGGCACCGATCTCGATCCTGAAGGCATGGATGAAAGCCTTGATGGATCACGGTTATATGTTGCCATGCGAACCCCTTCGCAAATATGGACCTATAACACGACGACCATGAATCGTATCGTTCCCGAAACAATTACCGCCAGTAGTGCTCCGCTTGAGGCACCCATGGATCTGATCGTCCATCCGATCAACGGACGGTTGTACGTTGGCGATCGCAGCTTGGTCAATGTCTATGATTCACCCTCGCTGGCCTATGTAACCGGGATGCTGGGTACGGCGCCGAGTTCTCGGTTCTATGAATTTGAAACGGTGCGGCGGTTTGAATCGGCATCGAGTCAGACCGCATTTGTGGTGAACGCAACTGCGGATTTAACGATCGTCAAAACAGCGTTGAACACGCCGTGGACGGTTGGCCAACAAGGTCAGTACACGCTTTCTGTCGCCAATGCCGGGCCAGCTCCAGCCCAACCCCTAATCACCGTGAGCGACACCTTGCCTGCCGGCACCACGTTTGTCAGCGCCAGTGGTACCAGCTGGGCCTGTGGGGCCAGCGGGCAGGTGGTGACCTGTACCCGTGCTACGGCGCTGGCCAGCGGTACGACCGCGCCGCTGATCACGCTGACGGTCACTATCGGCGCGGCCGCAGCGCCCAGCGTCACGAACACCGCCTGTGTATCCAATCCCAACGAAGGTAATTCGGCAAACAATTGCTCGTCGGTTACAACAACGATTATCCCGCAGGCCGATCTCTCGATCATCAAAGCAGCGCTGAACGCGCCATGGATCGTCGGCCAGCAAACCCAGTACACGCTTGCGGTGGCCAATGCTGGTCCAAATACGGCGGCGGCTCCCATTACCGTGACGGATACCCTGCCGGCCAGCCTCACATTTGTCAGCGCAACCGGAACCGGCTGGGCCTGTGGGGCAAGTGGCCAGGCGATAACGTGTACCCGCGCCACCGCGCTGGCCAGCGGTACGACCGCGCCGCTGATCACGCTGACGGTCACTATCGGCGCGGCCGCAGCGCCCAGCGTGACCAATACGGCGACGGTGACAAGCTCCACCCCAGAGACAAGCTCTGGAAATAATACGAGCACCGTTACAACGCCCGTGTTGGTGCCCCAGCTGGCCATCCAGAAAAGCGCAACCCCGCCCAATGGCACGGCGGTTGCCGCCTATGACCACATCACCTACACGTTGCGGGTTGAGAATACAGGAACACTGCCACTCACCAACGTGCGGATCACCGATACCATCCCGCTCGGAACGGCCTATGTCCCTGGCAGTGCCCAGCCAGCACCGATCACAGGCCCATCACCCCTGGTGTGGAGTCTGCCCACGCTGGCCGTCGGGGGGAATGCCACCGTATCTTTTGCGGTCGAGGTCCTGCCCGTCGGCACGACTGTCGCAATTACCAATACGGCGTCGGCGTCGAGCACCCAAACCCCTGAAATTATCTCAGAAGAGATCATCCACCCCTTTGACCCAACGGGAGTAACACTCGTGCGCATGACCGCTCACTGGGTTGGCGATAGTGTTCAGGTTGAATGGGAGACGAGCCTTGAACCTACGACAGCGGGCTTTCATCTCTATGGCAGCGCCACCAGCCAGTGGCCAACGGCGACGGTGCAAACGACTATGTTGATCGCCAGCCAGGGATCAACGACCACCGGTGCTACCTACCAGCATGTTCTGGACGCGCAGCCTGGATTTAGCCGCCCTGGACCACTCTATGTGTGGCTGGAAGAGCGTGAAATGGACGGCTCTATCCATCAGTACGGGCCGGTTACGGTCCAACAAACCATCTTTGTACCGCTGATCCAACGCTAGGAGCACTGCTGATGAAACGACCGCTTTTGATTGGTTTTCTGTGTCTGATGCTGGCAGCCTGGGCAGTGGTGGGGGAGAATCCCACCACGGCGGCCACGATCCCGATGAGCCTCACACCATCGCCAGAGCCAACGGACGTGCCGCCAACGTCGGTGCCGACCGCGACCACTGAGCCGCCGACGATCACGCCAACGGACGTGCCGCCAACGTCGGTGCCGACCGCGACCACCGAGCCGCCGACGATCACGCCAACGGACGTGCCGACGGCGACTGTCGTGCCGCCGATGACCGCTGTACCGCCGACCGCGACCGCTGTACCGCCAACGTCGGTGCCGATCACGCTGCCTGAGCCGTCTCCAACGCCGGAGAGTACAGTGGTTCCTCCAAGCGTGCCGCCGCCATCACCGACGCCTCCGCAGCCCTCAGAGGTTGCTGATCCACAACTCTCAAAACGCATTGATCGCACGACTGCTGGTATTGGTGATGTGGTTACGTACTCGATTGTCGTGGTAAATAGGGGGAATACCACGGCAACGGATGTGGTTGTCAGCGATCCACTGCCGGCATTTTTGTCGTACATCGGTGCCAGTAGTACGCGTGGTACGCCAACATATGCTAGCGGTGTTGTTCGTCTCGACCTGGGTGCTCTCTATCCAGACGAACAAGTGATCTTAACCATTCAGGCCCGCATTAATGCCATGCCAAACCCCATGATCAACGTGGCATCACTCACGACGACTTCATTGACCGATAACCCGGTGAATAATGAGGATCAGGTTTCAATTTTGACCGTGGCAGTGTCGCCCACGAGGGTGCCACCGGCAGGGCAGGCCGCGCCGCCCCCAGCGCCTCGCTTTCCCAATACGGGCGGCGCGGCCCTGGAAATTCCGTCGTTGTGGATCGTCGGCGGCGCAGCTGCCACGGTTGCGGTGCTCTCGCTGCTTGGGCTGCTTCTGATCTGGCGTGCGAGCCGCACCCGGTATTCACGCTGACGAGGATTGTATGGCTACTGGAGCACGACGCACCAATCTGATGAGCCTCCATCGAGGAGCTATTGAGGGGAGAGACGCTGTACCAGCGTTCTCCCCCACCGCTGACTCCTACGTGGCCGTAGGCGCAGGCTGGGGCATCCCTCTGGGAATCACCGATGCTGGCCAGCCCCTCAAACTGGCCTGGCGTGTTCAGTCGCTTGGCGTCTCAACCTCCCTGGACCATCAGCACGGCTTGCTGTCAGCGTGGGCGGGCCTGACGGCGGGTACGTGCGGTTTCATCGGCGTGCTTGAACCGGGCTATGCTGCAGCAGTGCCTAGCAGCAGCCGTGTCATTGATGTCCTCGCGGCGCGGCACAGCCCTACGTTGCCGCTTGATGGGCTGTCTGGGGCACAGCAGACGCTGCTGGCCCAGCACTATGGGTTTCCTTCTGGGGTTTGGAGCGCATCGGATGGCTGGGAGCAGCTGCGCTCCGCAGGGCATGTGCTTGCACACCAGCTCGGCCTGCGTTTCCTCTGCCCGTTTGTCTCAGCGCATCAAGCGCTCAGCTTCGACGAGATACTCAAGCACGGTCTGGTGCTACTTGGCAGCCCCTACGACGTGTGTACCCGGTTCATGCTGGATGTGCTCTGGTTGTACCTCCAGGCTGCGCTGGAGCGGCTGCCAACCCCGCCATTGGTTGTCACGAGTGGGGCGTTTGGTTTGCCCCGCGATGTGGCGCAGGAGGTGTGCCAGGTCTGTTTCAATCCACCCTATCCGACGACCTCGACGCTGGAGTGGCGCAATGGGCAGCAGTTTCTCATGACCCCATCCAAGATGTATCAATGGCCACTCCAGGTCGATGCAGCCAGCAGTACACCGGGCCTGTCCTCTGCTGCCGATGATGGATCAACGCCAGATTGGGCGTCAGTACGCTATATGCTCGAACAACTTTGGTATGGAAAGTAGAACCAGAAACAAGCTTTTTCAAGAGGGACGATAGCAGTATGCCAGGTTTATTAGAAAACATCCCCCTCCTCCTCCTTGTGGCAGTCATCCTTGCGGTGCTGCTGGCGCTTGTTGGCGTTGGGCTGCTTTGGGAAGGGTATCAGGGCCAGAGACGATCACTGTCTCTGCGTGAGCCGCTGGCGATGTACTTCGCGCCGTATGGCAAGGGTATTCTCGATGGAAAGTTCCTGCCCAGTCCAGAGGTGCAGCGCTATGAATAGGCCGCAGCCCTCGCGCATGGTGGCGCTCGTTGGTCGTCTCTGCCTGGGGACGAGCTGGCTGCTGCTGCTGCTCGTGGGGGGGTGGTACGTTCTGCGTTCCGTCGCGATCGCCGATGCGGCCCAACGCTCGCAGCCCGCCTCGGTAGCGACAGCCACCCCAGCAGCGACGGCCACCAGGATGCAGCTCGCCTCGGTAGCGACGGCCACGCCGACAGAGACGGCTACCAGGGCGCAGCCCGTGCCGGCAGCAACGGCCACGCTAGCAGCGACGGCCACGCCAGCACCAACCGCTACGCGAGCACCAACCGCTACGCCGCTGCCTGCCGTTGATCGTATTCAGGTGCCGGCGATCGGCCTCGATCGACAGATCGTGCAGGTGGAACGAGACGAGGCTGGGGAGTGGATTGTGCCCGACGTGGCAGTGGGCCATCACAGCGATTCGGCCCAGCCTGGTGAGGGGCAAAAAGTTATTCTCAACGGGCATGTGGCCATGCCGCCTGTCCCCGCCTTCGGCGATCTGTATCGCCTCGTCGAGGGGGATGCACTCTATCTCTCACGAGGCACTACCGTTTTCTTGTATCGCGTGACGGCGAGCGAATATATCACGGTTGAGGGCGTTGAATCAGCTGTGGTGCAGGAGGCAGCCAATCGCGTGTTTGCTGCATCAGCTGAGGAAACGTTGCTGCTCATCACATGCTTTCCCGCCAGCGGCCAGTCCGCGTTTTCTGAACGACTTGTGGTGTGGGCCAGGCCCGTGCCTGGAGACCAGCCGACCATCGAGCACGATGAACACATCGAGCTGCGATAGATGGAGATAGCAATGATCAAATTTCTGGTACTCATCACTCTTTTCTTGGAACTCTTTGGTCAGGCGCAGACCAGCACGACCATCCGATTTACGGTCATTGATGAGCACAATACGCCTATTTCGGGTGTGACATACGTGATTCGGCTTGGCGATAGCGAGGCGACCTTCATCAGCGACCCCGAAGGCGTGACGATCGTGACAGTGCCTGACCCCGTGCTCGCCGTGTTTATTGAATCAGCCTCACACGACGGACGGGATTTGCTTCTTGACCAGAATATGCCCGACGGAACCATCCGGGTGGCGGCTATTCCCCAGCAGCAGCGACCGGTCGTTCTCTTCTTGGATCAGGATGACATGCTGCATATGACTCCAGAGAGCCTCTTCGCTGGTATTGAGCCAACAAGTGGGCTTCCCAGCACGGTGGTGCCAGCTGTCAATGGTTCTCTGCCACCGCTCCCAACCGATACAACCTTCCCGGCGACGGTGATCGCCGCACAAACACACACGCAGCCAGAGCCATCAGATGGTGGCGCAGCGTCGGTGGCAACACCGATTGCTGGGGCGTCGCCCCAGCAGGCTCCGGGAGCAGCGCGTGGGGTGCCAGTGTGGTGTTTGGCTCTGGCTGCGTGTGTGTTGCTTGCCATGGGTGCGGTGGGAGCGGTGAGTATCCGTCGAGAGCGGCAGCATAAACACCGCGCGCTGGAAACCTATCGTCGTAATCAGCCGGCCCAGCCGGACGAAAAGTGAGGCGCTGCCATGTCACGGCTTCTATGGCTGATCAATCCCTTTGCAACACTCGACAATCCCTATATCCCGAATCGCCGGAAGTCTCTTTCGTGGAAGGCTCGTCGCTGGATTGCCCGGACGACATGGATTGTGCTGCTCGTCAGTTGTACCGCGCTCTTTCATGCCGGTATCGAGGTGGCCTGCCAACAGCTTCCTGCTATCTGCATTCAAGGGCAGGGTAAACCCAATATGATTGTGGTGTGGGCATGGAGCCTGAGCCTGATGCTGATCGGCTGGGTTGTCATTGACATGGGCACATGGGCGCTTGCGCCAGCAGCTCGTCCCTGGATTCGTATCCAGCGTCGGTGGATAACACTCCCTGCCTTGCTGCTGGCGGTTTTTGGTCTCCCCCAGTCGAGCTTCGCCTGGTCGTCGGGAAAGTGCGACTGGACCAATACGGTGGCCTGCCTGGAAAACCAGATGATCAACGTGGGCATTATCATTAATGTCGCGCTCTGGAATATGTTTAACAAACCGCTCCTCGTTGGGGCGCGATTGGTTGAGCGACTCCGCGAGATATTGGTTGAAACGTTCTTTCGTGATGCTCTTAATGGCATTCTCGCTGGTGTGTGGCCGCTCTTCTGGATTTCAGTCGGATTTGCAATCCTTTTCTATTCGATGACCTATGCCATGCGCCTCCTGGTACGGTGGGATGTCGTTGATCTTCAGCAGCTTGCCAAGACGATCTTTCTCGCGTTTGTCTTCTTTGGCATGGGAGGGATACTCCTCAGTGCCAATGAGAATATTCGCATCCTGATTGGCCAGGGGTTTCAAGAGATAGCCGCTGACGCGGTTTCTAATACGGCGACCAATTTTTCGACGATTGTTGATAACGATGGCTCGATGCTTCCTCCAAAAAGTATTTATGCGAGTGAGTCATGTGATGGCGATACGACCGTCAAACGGACGATTCCTGCAATTATGCTCAGTGACTATACTGCCCGGTTCTTACGCGCCGATGCGGTCGATATTCACTGTCCGGTCACGGACCCGAACCAGTTCGGCTTTGTCCGTGTGCCAACCCATCTTGGCCCAGGCCCAGCAGCAAGCCAGGACGACATCTACCCACCGAGCAGCACGGGAGCCTATGACGCATCGCCGAGTGAGGAAGAGGGATTTCTGTTCTATTACTTGGAGCCAAATGTCCAGTATCGGGTTTTTAATGCCGAAGAGGCCACGGCTGACGATCGAGAGCGGCTGTTCTCGCGCTCGATGGATGGCATGTACATCCAGATTCAGGCTATTCCGTTGGGTATCATGGCGATTCTTGAACAACTCCTCTACCTTATCTTTGCTTTTTGCTCCTTCGGCGTGTGGTTGGCGCTCTGTCTCTCCCTCGTCTTTGCGCCATTTATGGCGACCAACACCCTGTTTACGGGGCAGCTTCTCAACCTCGTGAACATTGCCAAGACTTCCTGGGTCAGTTCGCTCTGGATGGGAATCCTTCTCGGCTTTTTCCGTGTCGGAGCATCGAGAGGAGCATCCCTCATTGTTTTTGTGACAGGACTGATTGGTCTTGCCTTGGTTCTCGCCCTGCTTGCCGGTGCAGGAAGCCTCTTCCTGCGGACAATCGTTGATGGTGTAGGAAGTGTGCTGGGCAGCACGCCGCGTGCAACTGCCGGAGCCTTTAAATCCTTGGGAGGCGGTGTAAAAACGGTTGCCTCTGGGATCTCAGCAGGTGTGATTGCCCGGCGGATGACGGGCGACCGCGATTATGCGCGAGGGGCAGCGCTGTCCCAGAGCAAAACGCTGCGTCAGATAGCCCAAGGAGCAGCAGTGGCGCGTGCAGTTATTACCGGGAAAAGCCCGACGGATAGCGCGTTGATGAAGGGATTAAACAGTTCGCCACGGGGAGGCTCCCCGTTCGACTGGTATTCGATCAAGCGCCATGCTGCGAATAAGCCGACGCTTGATCGGAACGCCCAGGATGCGAATCTCCGAGCGGTGGGTGCCGCTCACCCCCAGCCGACTGGTGTGGCATCCCGCCAGCAGGGCCATTATGAGGCGCTCAACGATCCACGTCGTTCAACCCTTGCTGGTGCTCCGATCATGGTCAATGCGCGAAATGGCGGGACGCCGCACCCGATTCGCGATCCGAACCATGCCATCCACCAGCGCCTTGCATCTGATGGTGTTGCGGTGGATCGGCAGTGGGCAGGGCATTTCTTGGAGCGTGGGTATGCCGCTCAGGATGTACCTGGCGCACCGCAGAGAATCAACGTCGTGAAACCCTGGTCTGCGCCTTCTGGGCGGTTGCGTGCGATGGAAGCTCGACGACGGGAGCAAGACTTTGCGGGTGTCCCACTGTATAACGGTCGCGGAGAACCGATGGGCGATACCCATCAGCCATCTGCACCACCCGTCGGTCAGCCCGTCGGTCAGTCGGCGACCAGGCGCATGCCGTCGGCAGAGTCTCCCCGCCAGGACACGGCAGCGCCGCGCCAGCTCAAGCGCGTACCACCACATCGCGCTGCCCAGCGGCGACACCCAGCGCCCGTCGGCGCGCCTGCCATGAGTCAGCCAACCAACGGGGATGTGAGCACCACCCAGCCAGTTCGTCGCCAACGCCCGCCAGCGCATCGTTTGAGACAGCACCGTGCTGGTGTCTCAATGTCGGGCGCGGCTATCCCGTCTACGGTGCCTACGGCTCGCCCTGGACCAGCTGCTCGCGCTGAAACGCCAGGGCGTAATCGCCGCCCCACGCGGGTGCCGTTTGCGCGTGGCCTCGCTGCTCGCCGGCAACAGGGCCTCTCTGTTGTCCGTGTATCAGGAGGAGAAAACACGCAAAGCGGCCACGCGGCGCAGCCGCCGCAGGCAGCTCGCCCTGCTCGTATGCGTCGGCTTCAAGGAGGGGTGCCGCGTCGGGATGCAATGGAGCGGCGAGTGGCTCGTCGGCTAGCGGCTACGGCAGCCGCCCCAGCAGTAGATCCGCGTGGCCACGTCGCCGTCGAGAGACGGACAGCAACGACCACACGCCTCCAGCAGCCAGGCCGTCCACAAAAGGTGACACCATCACGAGAACGCATGGTGGCCGCACAGCGCGGTCGCGTGGCGCAGGCACGGCAGCCAGCAGGAGCAGCGCAGCGCTCGGTCGTCGCTGCAGCCATCGAAAAGGCCGTGATCACTGCTGCATCGTCACAGCCTGCGGCTCGCCCTGGTGCACAGCGGTCTTTGGGCGGGACGCGACCGCGTGTTGAGCGGCAGCCAACATCCGTTGTCTCACGACCAGCAACAACAGCCAATATGAAAATAAATACGAAATCAAATATGATATCAAATCCACAAGATGTGGTAGTATTATCAGCAGCTCCAGAGGACGAAACATCCCAGAATAAAGCCATGAAACGGACGCTCAATCGTCCTCGATACTAGGAGTATCAGCGCCATGATTAATGACCAAAAAAGCCCGTTTTTCGCATCAGCCAGCAACCTTCTCCGAAGGCTGCCACTGGTGCGTTCCTGGCGCTTCTGGGCGGTAGTGGGCACCCTGGCTGTGTGTCTGTTTGTAATTCGCACCAGCGAGGCAGCTCCGACCGCCGAGCCAAGCCTGACGCTAGCGCTTGCCCAGCCCGCAGAAACCCTGTATTCGGGGAGTAGTTTCCGATTTTCCATCCGCCTTGCAGGAAACACTGGGACGAGCACCCTTCGTGTTGAGGTGGAGCCAGGGATATACCTTTCTGCGCTATCTGCCCCCTGCGCGGTAACACTGCTCTCTGTTGCGTGCGAAGTCACGACATCCTCGTGGTCCATCCCCCTGGATGCTCAGGTGGGCATAGGAATGGATACGCCAGCCCAGCGCGTTATCACGGCAACACTCGTTGGTCCCTCGATGTCGCCGCTTACTGAAACCCTCCGTCTCTCTATTGCGCCGGGTAATCCAGCGACGCTGCCCACACCGGATGCCTACGAACCAAACGACACCTTTGACACCGCCAAGACAGCGCTTGTTGGTGTCGCCGATAAACTCAACTTCTGGCCCTCCGGCGATGTTGATTTCTTCAAGATCGACATCAAGCCGTCCCAGGCGGGGCTGACGCTTACATTACAGACCTACAGCGACTTCGGACTGGATACCGCGCTGCGTCTCTTCCGGGCGGACGGCTCCCTCGTTGCTGAAAATGATGATGTTGGACCAACGGAACTTCGCAGCCGTGTTTCTGTACGCGCAGAAGCGGGAACCTACATTGTTGAGGTTAAGAACGTCGCCGACGTACTGCCCGATTTCAAGATATACCGCCTGGATGTCTCGCTGGCCCAACCATCTCAGGGTGGGATACCTCCAACGGCTACCTCGGTCCCTATGCAGGGCGATAGGTGGGAAAACAACTATGACTTTCTGCATTCCGCTCGTATCGCGGTTGGCGATGAATTGACGGGAATGACCTTCATCTGCCCGGCTCCCGGCGAACCGGCATGCGGCGATAACGACTTCTACCGCTTCCAGATAAAGGGTGGGTTGTGCTACACAGCAGAGACCTATGATCTGGCTCCTGGGGTCGATACCAATCTCATCATCTATGGTCCCGAACAGGATTTCGATGCTCCCTGGTCCGGGAACGATGACTATCTGCCAGATTCTTTTGCCAGCAAGGTGTCCTTTTGTACTCCAGCGAGCATGGGTGCGGTTGAGGCGTATGCGCTGATTGGGAATAGTGGAAACTTCCCCCCCCCTGATCCCATTGAGAGTCGCACCTACAGCTTTCGCGTGATGGTCTACGTTCCTCCAACACCAACGCCGACCACTATAGCGACGGCGCTACCGCTTGAACCGACCGCTATCCCTAGTACGCCAACGAGCGTTCCTACGCCGATCATTCCTGGGACCGCACTGCCAGCACCCATCATGCCGACACCGGTCGATGATGCACGCGAAGTTGTGCGTGAGACGGCTCCTTCGGGATGGGCAAAGATCAAGGTGTCTGAGTCGGCGCTGTACACCGCAGCACCCCCGACCGAGAAGGATCGGATTGCCACCTACGTTGAGGGAGACACGATCCAGCTCATCGGACAGGCATATGCCGGATGGGTCAAGGTCATCCCTGAGTTTAGCGTCACTCCCGGTTGGATGTGGGCGGCTGATCTGACGTTTCTCGATACTGCCGACGGCACCATAACGCCGCCGACCGCAACGATTGCGGTGTCCGTTGGCACCCCGCAGCCAACCAGCACGGGAGGGGCCGCTGGGCCAGTGCCGACAGCAGCGCCTGGGGGAGAGCTTCCACCACTTGAGGTTGAGTATGAGGAGGGGCGCAGCACTGCTCCCGCACAGCCCCCCGCACTGCAAGCCAGGAGCATCACCGTCATTGTGTGCCGGACAAATCCCGCAAAGACGAACCAGTGCGGGGTGGTGCTTACGGGTGTTCGGATTGATATTCGTGGGACATCAACGGGTGTCCAGCTCAGCTCTGCGCGCACTGACCGCGACGGCAAGGTGGTGTTTTCTGTGAGCACTCCGCCGAAAACAGCCCTTCAAATTGTGGTGCCAACGATTGGCTTCATCTACGATTTAGCTGACTCAGCACCAGATCCGACAATCACCATCATGATCCCTTAATCACGGAGGCTCGACTACATGAACCATCACATGAAAAGACTCGCACTCGTGGCGCTACTGTTCATCAGTTTGGCAGCGTGTTCTCAGACAAACACCGCGACCACCACGCTGCCGACGGGCACCAATGATCCCGATGCCACGTTGGCACCAGCGCTGAAGGTCACGGTGCAGGAGCGGCAGCGAACCAACGTGGGGATGAATCTGACGTTTCCGATCCGCGTGTTGTCCTGGGAGGATCAGAACACCGTCGTTGCATCAGTACCAGGGCGCGGCGTGGTTCGCTGGGCCATTGCTTCTCCAACACTGGCGGATGTGTATAGCGAGAAAGGCCGTGAAGCGGTGGGCGTTGTCGTGCCAGGCCACCTGATCGTCCGAACCTATACCAAGAACCACACGCAGCAGACGATTGCTGATCAGCGGCTCCTCTGGCTCAAGGATGGTGCGACCAGCCCTGAGCAACGCTGGGATGCGGAGATCATGGCGGAGGATGCCGATCATCCCCAGTCGATTGCCTATGATCCATCCACAGGCATCTTGGTCCCCACTAAAGCGGGCCTAATGGTCTTGAATATGGCTACTGGCGGGACATCGACGATCACAACGACTGGCGAGCCACAGTACATCGCGGTGAGCGCCTCCGGCGACATTGCCTACACAACCAGGGATGGGCAGGTGTGCATCGTGCAGCAGAGCTGCCAGGGCACCCCTGGTGCTGTAATCACGCTCCAGTGGGAGCCGTCGGGGCGTCAGCTGCTGATCACCAGTGTTCAGGCATCCATGATTTGGGATGCTACACCTGGCGATGCTCCGCAGTACCGCGTCGGTCGCAGCGGGGTAGCCTCGTGGCACCCGTCGCTGCCGCTTATCGCCTCGGTTGATGAGGCGGACAATCAGGTCGTGCTCTGGGCCAGCAACAGCGGGAAAGAGATCCAGCGCATCAGCTACAACAATCGTCCGATCCAGGCGCTTGCCTGGTCTCCCGACGGGACGCACCTGGTCGCCACCGGACACGGGGGCACATTCGTCGTCTGGGACGTGACAGCATCGCAGGAATAATAAGGAAGAATGGGGCAGGCAATGACCGTCGCGAACCAACAACGACATACAACCGATGAGGTTCGACTTTTAGAGCAAGTCGTTGCATTCCAATGGCGGGCATGGTCCGCGATTATTGATGCAGAACTGGCACACGTCTCGGCTGCTCACAGCGACAATGATGCAATGGCCGCGCTGTTTGGACGAACAACACAGGCTGGTGGGAAAAGCGCCCGTGATGAGGCTGTGGAACGGCTTCTACGGATGTTTGCCCGCGAGCAGGCACCTGACATGCGCCAAGTCGTCGATTTTGCCTACGAGGTGCTTGGCGCACGGCAACGGGCAGCGCACGATGCCGATACACGGCTCCGCCTGACCGAAGGCCAGCAGCCACGCTCCCGCGAATCGCTCAATGAAGAGGTATTTCGTGCCGTGCAGCGGGAGCTGAAGGGCGAGTCAGATCCCAAAAATGAGGGACGTGCTGGCCTTGTGTTCTGGCGGAAAGAAGCCCCGAGCATTGCACTTGATCCGACCGTCTGGTTTGCTGTTCCTCGGCAGGGCACCTCGATCACGGATTTTCAGAGCAATGCCAAGCATGGAGGCAGGAGCCAGCCGAACAAGAAAAAAGGGGTCTTGGTTGTAGGAGGCTTGCTCCTCTTTATGATGGTGCTGATTACCGTTGTCATCAAATCCTTAACAGGTGGGCCGACCAATGCACAGGTGTCTGCATCGTCGGTTCTGATCAACGGTTCGCGGCTGGAAACATGGCAGGGGCCTGGAGTGACGGTTGATATTGAGGGCGTGGTCGTTGATGCAACAGCCGCAGCTCGCGCTGTGCCGCTGACACTGTGTATTTCGCTCCGCGAGACGCTGGGCCAGCGTATCAAAGAGGCTACAACCATCACGGTAACGGTGCAAGCGGCCACGCGCACCTACCAGCGACAGGATAGTGCTCCCAACCCCGACGTTGAACTGACGAGCTGTAAAGATGGCGCGTTGATCTATCGCGGTATGGTCAACCAGGTGGTGTTGGAGCAGCCAATGGATATGGAGCAGCTCGTCGCGGTGCGATCGTGGGCCTCTGATGTGCTGCCCTCGTCGATTGCGGCCTCCTCGATGCGGGTCGATGTTGTGTGGAAAATGGATACCTATCGAGAAGCACAGCTTCTGCTGCCTGATGGCCAGCGGCTCTCACCGGCAGACACCGCTCCCGTCGGTACCTCTGTGCGGGTATCCTACTTAATTCCCGCCGTCGAGTACCAGACTGAAATGGGCCTCCTGCTTGAACAGCCCGGAGCATTGCCGCTCCGGGCAACGATTACCATTCCGCCTCCTGTGCATCGGGTGGAGTGGCTTAAGCAGGCCGTAACGATAGAGATTGGGACACCGCAGTGGATCAAAGAAGGAGGTTCGAGCAGTATTGAAATACCCGTGGTGATTACGCCACAGCAGCAGGATCTATCCCTGCTCCCGATCGCGTTGCAGGTCAACGATATTCGAGCCAGCCAAGGGCAGCGACAGATTGCCCCTGACTGGCAACCGCCAACGATCACGACATCCGCAACAACGGCAACGGTGCGCGTGCCCGTCCTGCTGGAGAGCGGGGCCGTCTCCCTAACCATCGGGCGAGAAACGTATCACATCCGATGGTCGCCACGTCGATAATCGCCTCTACAATAGCCCGTTTTTGGGCAAGGAGTTCTGAATGAAAGCACTGTTCAATACCCGTCGAACCCTCCTGGTAGTCCTGGTGATCCTTGCACTGATCGTGCTGGCTGGCTGTTCCCTCGACCCAAATGCCGGCGTGAACGAGCAGCTGACGAACGCCGGTACGGAAGTCAAGGGCTGGATACCGCTTCTACGGGTGCTGGTCTATGGTCTTCTCGGCTGTGCCTGGGTGTGGTTTGGGGGCATCTACGCGCTCTCACTCTTCGGCCTGGAGCAATACTGGCAGAAGAACCGGGACTGGTGGAAGGGCGGCGCACTGATCACGTTCGGCCTCGGCATCGTCACGGAGACGGTGATTGGCTTCATCGGCTAGGGAGTACAACGCCGGGCCGTGGGAACGATGGTTCCCTGACTTCCCACGGCCCATCACGAGGGAGAACGATGGCGACAGAATTCATTGAAAATATGGCGGCGACCGGCCAGGCCAGGGTCAACCCATTGATGACGAGAGAGAACCTTATCAGCGGAGTGATTGGCATTGTCTTCGGGATTGTTATCTTCCGCATATTCATCACGACTAGCGTGATGATTTGGAGCTTTGGTGGAATAGGTATCGGCGGTGGCCTGGGCTTTGTTATGAGCCTGCGAGCCAAGGGCTTATCACTGCTGGAGCGAATCTACCTCAACGTTCACCGCCGCATTATCGTTGCTACGAGTAACGACTATGTGTTGCCACACGGCGAGTCGTTCTACGACGCAGCCGCGCTCGAAGCTGCGCCGATGATTGAGATTATGGTGGGCGATGCGTCTGAGCGCAAGGGCGTAGAGTTTGTGTAACTACGAGGAAATGGGGACTTGAATGCAGCACCCGCCACATGTATGCCTAGAACTGAGAGGCGTACCACTCGCGCTCCGCGAGGATCGGGATACCATTGATGAGCAGTGGTATGGATTCTTTCATGGCTTAACCACGCCAGTACGCTGGGTGACATTGACGCAGCCGTTCAATTTGGATGCTGCCATCCAAACGATTCGGCGCATGATCGAACCACTTAAGCAGCTGAGTGAAGGGCTGCGGCCTATCCTTGAGTGTATTCTCCGTGGCCACGTACCGCCGCCGGCACTGATTACGCACCTGCCTGCGGAGGTCTCACATCTTGTTTCCCAGGTGCTTGACCAGACGCAGATCGATCGAGTTGAGCACTGGGAAGACATTGTCTATGGTATTGCGGAGGCATATCCGCTCTGGCGGATTCCGCTGCTGGAGGAATATGCTGAGTGGTATGGCACGCTGGTGCGAAACCGAGAAGCCCCGTTGCGACGTGTCCGGCACTTCCTGCTGGCATTCCCCGACAATGAGGGGGAGATTCCAGTGCTCACCCGTGACCTGAAGCTGCGGCTTGAGTCGGCGTTTCGCACGTCGGTCTGGGTCAGTTCCTTGCCAAGTCTCTTTGCATGTGCCTACAGACTCAGTTCTAAAAACCATCTTGTGCCTGAGAACTCGCTGTTCCCGCTCTGGAAAGTTCTTGGCACCTACGACTTTCGTGGCCTGTGGTCCGCTGGCAACCATTGGGAAGAGATATTTAAGCTGCCGATTGCCAACATGGCCGTGGCCATCAACATCGAACCCGTATCCTCCCGATGGTCTGAGCTGCGAACATCGGCGGTGGCCAACGACGCCCTGGATAAAGAGGATGATGAGGTCACGAAAGGGAAGCGCAACCGCGATGCTCGTACACGCGAGCGCGGCCAGGTAGCGCTCCAGGTCGAGGAGATGCTCCAAACAGGCCGGCAGTCGTTGCATTCCGTCCAGGCGTTTGTCGCCTTTGCGGCTGATACCGACGATCAACTCGCGGACTATGAGCGCGAGATCCGTGCGCGGGTTGAGCAATCCCGACGGGCATTCCTGCTCGACGGGCGGAGCGTCCAGCCGACGATGGCCAAGCTGTTCAGCCCTATTCCTGCAAAATCGTTGGGGTTGTCACCCGTGCGCCGTCAGTATTCCATGATCTCACAGCAGGTTGCCAATGTCATTCCGGCGGGTGTCTGCTCTCCCTTGGGAACAGATGGAATTATGTGGGGCATGGACCTGAACAACGATGCTCCCATTTTCTTTGAGCCGTTCGTTGACAAGGGCGATAAGACGGCAGCCCACATGATTGGCCTCGGTAAAACTGGTGGGGGTAAGACCTACCTGATCAATCATCTCCTCCGCAGAGCGGCAACAGCTGGTGCGCGGGTTGTGCTCATCGAGCCGCAGTCCCATGCCAAGAAACTCATTGACTCGGTTAATTATGGTGGTGATCGTGCTGCTAAGCGGTTTGCCATCACGTCGAATGACAGCCTCAACCCGCTGGATGTGGTCGTCCACATTGATGATGAGGGACGCTATCCCGGTATTAGTGAGCAGGTTGACCATGTGCTGGGTCGGCTTGCGGTGCTCATGGGGAGCGATGTGACCGTGATGGGATCGGATGGAAAAGATCGACAAACTTTTCGCCCAAAAGAGTGGAGTGAGGAACAGGACGCCATCCTCTCAATGGCGCTGGAGCGGGTCTATCTCCCGTTTGCCGATCGGATTGTTGATCTCTCCTTCGAGGAGACACCGACCCTAGATGCCGTCATCGACCAGCTGCGTGTGCTGGTCAATGAATACACCGTGGGCAGCGCTCAGTGTGAGCAAAGTGATGAGATGTCAGGTGTTGCTAAAAAACTCATTATTCTCTTCCGTAGCAAACTGATCAATCAGCTTGGCCCGATTGTCAACCGCACGACGACGATCCGTTGGGATTTCGATGACTATGCGGTACTGGCGTATGGTCTTGATGGTCTCAAGACGCAGCGGCTCAAAACATATTTTTTTGACCATATCTTTGCCAGTATCAATCGCTATATTCGTCAGCCCAACCGTGATCGCTCGGTGCCCATCATTGTCTGCTTCGATGAGTTCGCCTGGTCATTCTCGTCGATCCCAACCCTGTTGCGCTTCGCAGCGAATGCAACGAAGACCTGGCGAACAATGAATGCTGCGCTCTGGGTGTGGGATCAGGATCTCCATCAGTACCTGGGCGTCACTGATGCACAGACAAATCCCGATCTCAAGAGCGTATGGGAGAACTCGACGATCCGCATCATTTTCAAACAGGGCGAGGAGCCGGCCCGTCGGCTGAAGGAGAAGCTCCCATACCTCACCTATGATCACATGCACCAGATTATGCACGCCACCAAAGGGAATTTTTTGTTGGCCTGGGAGCGGGCTGGAAATGATGACTTCGATCCATACCAGGTATGGTTTGCGCGCATGTTCAGTACACCCCGCGAGAGCCAGGATTTTACAGGAAGCTAGCATGCAATACGTTGTATCAGTCCCATCACGATTCAGTCTTGATCAACAGGCACAATGGTGGAAGCCGCTGGCTCCCGTCGTTGATGGGCTGGTGCTCTCGACCATTTTCATCCGAGGTACGGTTGTTCAGCTTGTTGACCTTCCAGACGCCATTGTGCCCACATTCCACCAAAAGGCATTTGATGAACTCTTTGGCCAGTGGCTTCCTGAGCAGCTGCAGATGAACTGGCAGGACGAGTGGACATTGACCTGGCTCCTGGTGCCAAAAGGTCAGACGCAGCAGCGGCTTGAAGATGCGCTGTCCGAGCATGTTTCGACGGCGATCCTGCGTAGCTACTGGTTTAAGGGCTGGAAACATGCTGTCACCCTGAGCTTTCCCCAGGAGCAAACGGCGGAGCTGCTGCCGGTGGTACTCGCTGCTGGCTGGAAGCGGCTGCCGATCCCTTCACCGCTCCTATCACCGACGAGCGCTGGCTCGATTGCACGGGTAGTCGCAAAGCCGACCTCGTATCTGCCCTACATGTCTTCCGGTGCTATGACGAGTGCCGTCGCTGTTCTGTCTGCGGTGCAGGAGCAACGCCCGGATAGCCCGCTCTCGGCGACCACCCAGGCCGTCGGGGCTGGTTCCACCGTGGGAGCGGCTGGACATGATGGGGTATCGCCGCTTCTAGCCGCTGATGATCGGCTGGCTATTAATTTGGGAGTGACTCCGATTGGCGACAGTGTGCGGGTTGCCAGAACACCGCTACGGATGCATGTCTATGCAGGAGAGCACGCCGCGCTTCTTTCATTCATCGTGATGATGCTTGATCGCTCGCTGCTGGGTGATGAGGATCGTGCCACGCCGGTTGTTGGAATACTCCCGCCGAGCTGTCGTGACCTCCAGGGTGTTGCGGCGCTCCAGCAACGTATCCGCTTCCTCGACCCCAATGATCTCTATCGTAGCTCTGCCATCCCACTTAACTTCCTTGCGCCAGAGCGTCGCAATGCTGTTTTTGCCCGCCACGGTGTACAGCTGGGCGGCGCAACGGTTCCAGCGACAACCGAACTCGCTGATTTTCTCCGTGACCACGGCGCGGCGCATCTCTGTACCGCGCCTATTCTTGCCTTTACCGCGCCGCAACCGCCTGATGAGGAACAGGATGAGTTGATCGCCGTACTGAAGCAGGGTGGTGGCATCATCCTGCTGGGTGAGGATACGTGGGAAACCAGGCTCCTGAGCGATCTGCTGTGGGCATTGGTGGAGCAAGAGGTTGTGCCAGCAGGGATGCCGCTGTGTGTGCTAACGCATGCGGGTATTTGTCCTCCGGCATCTCTGGAGCAGCATGTCGTTCATGTGCAATTTAATCCACCCCGATCACTCCAGGGGCAGGCGCATATTGAGGTTCGCTCGAACCCTGATCACTGGATTCTGCGGGACTTTACCGGGGAGCGGCGCGTGCTGGACGGCGATCTCTATGCGTCATCGACGGACCAAACCCATGCGGTGGTCGAGCAACTTGTTGCGGCATTCGGCGATATGTCGGTACCGATCCGTCGGGTGTCCCCCTATGCTGAGGGAGCCATGGTGGCAGCACTTGATCAGGCGGTCGCCGGTCTGGAGGATTTTGGGCCGGACGAACGGGCCTTACATGGTTATTCTTCGGCACAGCCGACCTCGGCTCCCGCACCGGCTGCTGTCGTGGGCCAGGATGATGATTCTCTTGCTCGTGGGGTTGCCTTGGGCGGCGCACCAGGTCCACAGGGCCATAGTGAGGAGCGTGGTATGGGTGTTGGTGTTGGTGAAAACGGCGGCAGCATGCCCCGCCAGGCGGACAGTGGTGATCACGGTGTTGTCCAAAAACACGGTATTTTGGCACATCCGCACGCTAGGAAGTCGGCTGGCCACATGGAATTACGGTATGCACTGGAGGCCGCGCACCACCAATCGACCAGCGCGGCTGATCTGTTGCGGAGCGCGGTAGAGGGCCGACAGCCTTCGGACTGGACACGCTACTGGTGGGAAGCACTCTTGTTGGGCGCTGGGCATGATGCTGCCGCCCGCTTATCTGAGGAGGTTGCTATGCGACAAACAATACATCCGCTGGCGTATCGGCTCCTGATGGAGTCGCAGTTGATGAGTGACCCTGTGGCGGTTGCTGACTATAGCCTGATGGTGATGAGCCAGGCGGCGCCAGAGGCCCTCGCGCCAGCCGCCGAGCGAGTCGTTGAGGAGAGCGCGTCGGTGGCCACCGTGCCAAAGGCCATGGAGCCAGCAGCCGCGCCTCCGAAGAAGCGTCGTTCATTGGTGGCATTTACGGGCTAGTCGTCGTTCTGTAGAGGTTGGGCGCTGCTATGGCAACAAAAACTTCATCGAGACCATCTCCTGCTCCCCGTCCATTGACGATGGCGGAGCGGTATGAGCGCTCCCAGCGAACGCAGGCGCTTCGCCGCGTTGCGCCTGTTCTGATCACCATCCTCGTGCTCTTGATACCATTTTTGTGGTCTCTCGTGCCGGAGAAGGTTGGCACCATACCCGTTCGCACGAGCGGTGCTGCGATCGAGCGCATCTTCGCCCTGCCTATTCCGAAGGGAGCGTCCTTCGCGCTGCCGCTGGGCCGGCTGATCCGTATTGGGGTGGCCGTCTACTGGGTGGTCGAGGTGCTTCAGCTCGTGAGCGTCTGGGGGATGCTGCGCCGACAACAGCGGTTCCCCGCCACGGCCCCGGATAGTCAGTATTTTCGTATCCGTGTTCCACGCGGATTAAAAGTGAATGAACAGGATAAGGGCACTGAGATCCTGACCAACTTTGCCCATCGGATTCCCGTTCGTAGTCTGCGCCGACCCGATCCATGTCCGCTGGTTCTGCGCTGGACTGGATTGCCAAAGGCGGCGGTGCAACAGGGTGTTGCGATTGTCGGTGATGGAGCGTTTACTGATGGTATTCGGAAGTATCTGAAAACGATCGGCGATGGGGTTGAGGTGTTCCCCCACGATGACCCGCTCCTCAAGGTGGTGAAGGGAACCAAGGATGAACAGGAGAAGGACGGTGAAGCGTCGCTGTGGCTGCTCTGGCGTGATCTCTCGCTGGCGATCGACAGCGCCTTCCCGTTACTCTTGGATAAGGAAAGCCGTTTTCTTCCGCCACTGCTAGAGTCAATGATCCCAACAACCGGGATTGTGGCTACTGATGTCCACATTATGCTTGCTGGCGCGAGTGGTAAGGCGGGGAAGCAGCGAACCCGGTACATGCGCGAGGTGATGAAGGCCGAGTTGGAGACGGCAGAAGTGCAGCAGCTCACCAAGAAAGCGAGTAGCCCGTCACTGACCGCCTCGATCCGAATCATCGTTGTTGCCGATGACCTGGCTGCTGGCCAGTCCACGTTGACGACCATGACCACGGCGCTGACCTCGGTACGTTCGTCGTTCGGCATGCAGGAGCAAGGCTTTCAGTCTAGTCCAATTCAGACCTACAATCTGCATCAGCCACCTCCGTCGGCCATCTCGTCGCTCTGGCGGGTTGCCTGGCGCATCCTGTGCGTGGTGGCCGCGCTGGGCGGGGTTGCCCATGCCATCATCAAACACGCCTGGGCCTGGCCAACGGTCTACTGGTGGCTTCTTCCTGTCGTGTGCCTGCTGCTGCTGCCTCTTCCCTCCCTGATTGCAGAGGGGCGACGTGGCTATCCTGCCTACTGGAGCTACCGTGCAGCGATGAAGGGTATCCCGCGACCCGCCGCTCGGTAACAGCGACAGAATGGGGGCTGTGTGGGAAACATCCACCAGTCCCCCCTTTCTTTCTTACGAAAAAAGCCTGTTTTTGGCTTATTAGATAACGAGGTTCATATGCTCAAAGATGTGCTCGCCGGAAAGTTTGGTTCATACAGCTTGAGTAGTAACGAGTTGGGCGCACTCTGGCAACCGCCGCCGACTGGCGCGCAGGTGCAGCGCGTCCCCTGCCGCTGGGTATCCCCGCGAGATCCCCGCAAGGTGGAGGTCGATCCTACCAACCCAGAGCACATCACGATGGGATACATTCTTGGTTCCGATGACCAATGGGTGCCGACGGGGTGTAGTTACCGCGACTTTCGGTTCCTGGCCCATGTGACGGCCCCGATGGGTCGTGGTAAGTCTGAGTGGCTCAGGTGGGTCTTCCGCCAATTTATGCAGGCAGGGTGTGGCTGCATGATGGTGGATTGTAAAGGAACCGACCTTATCAACAACTCGCTGCCCCTTATTCCTCGTGAGCGCGAGAAAGATGTTGCCATTATGGAAATATCGGGATCGAGCATTACCGGCGATCTGATGTTTCCGGCAATGAATCTCCTCAGTCCACAATTCGCCAAGAGCATGGGCCTCGACAACAGCAAGCTCGCCTCGACGATGATGCAGGTGTTTGGCACGATCGATTCCCGTTTCAAGGATGCGACGATCATGCCGCTGTTCGCCAGTATGGGCGTGCTCGGACTGTTGGAATCAGAACCGAAGGCGACCCTTGCTCACCTGATGCGGTTCTTCTACGATGAAGACTACCGTGCAGACTGCATCACCAGGATCAAAAACCCCACCGTCTACAACTTCTGGGCAATCCGTTTCCCCCTCATGGAGAAGCAGCAGCTCACGCCCCTCAAGGGGTTTGAAAACCGCGTAGATCGACTGCTGGCCTTTCCCGAAATCGGGGCGATGATGATCGCCCCAGGCTGCTCGTTGGACATCCGGCGCATCATGGATAACAACGGCATTCTGCTCGCCGGCATCAAGGTCTCCGACGGCGAGATCGCCGACCTGGCCGCGATGCTCCTGCTGACGCAGCTCCAGCTTGCGACCCTCTCGCGGAACAACGTGCCGGAGGCGCAACGCCCAGATTTCGTGGTGGTTATCGACGAGGCCCAGATCGTCTACGCCAAAGCCCCGGAGCTGGGTTCGATCCAATTCGCACAGTTCCGTGCGCTACGGGTTGGCTCGGTCATTGTGCATCAGAACATGGAACAGCTCCCCCAGGAGTTGCGGGCGGCACTGGAAGGGAATGCTCAGATTCGGGTGATTTTGGGCACCGAAGCCCGCGATGCCGCGTACTATGCTGGCCTGTATGGAGAGGGTTTAGAGACGAACGATTATACCGGGATGGAAAAATTCTTTCACCAGTTTCTTAAAGTCCATGGGCCAGTCTACTCAGCGAAAATGCCCCCAATGGCTCCCCCGCTCGACGAGGATCTGCCGCCGGCAGTCTATCGGGACTGGCGAACGATCCGCGCTCCAGCGCGGAGCAGTCTGGACAGGAAGTTGGATGAAACGATAACCATCTTTCAGCAGTTGGCGCGTGACCCGCGCCGTCGAGAGGAGGCTATCCAGCGGGTTGCAGCCCTGCCCGATGAACTCTACGACGAATACTGTCGGCGTACTCGTCGGCACCGGCTGGCGCAGTGGGAGTTTATCATTGAGAATCCAGGCTGTATTCCCGCTGACACATCGCTCCCAGCCCATGGGGCGATGGTCAAACAGAAAGAAGAGCGTATTCGCACACTCAATGCATTGAGTAACATGTTTCCGGCGCTCGAAACCCAAGCCCTTCAGCGCAAAATCCTGAGCGACACGCAGGCCAGCCTTCAGCGACAGTCTGTTCGTGATGCCCAGGAGAAAGATGCGAAGAAGGGTAAAAAAAGCGATGGCGGGAAGCGCGTGCGTGAGGACGGAAGTGATCCAACAATCCTCACAGCGACACAGCAGCATGATGCGGCTGATCCCGTGCACGGGGGGCCATATCCCCCTCATGGCCAGGCTTCGACTATAGCCGCATCTGATCCAAAACTCACCGTTGATGATATCCTACAACGGCAAGAGTTTGATACGAGTGAACCGGCAGTAGGTGCTGAGGAACTGGCTGACATGGCTGCCATGATTGCGAATGTGTTTGGCGAAGATGATAGTCTCTCGCGGGCATACAAAAGAAAAATAGGATCACTGGCAGGATAGTTTGTCCCATCTTCTTTTCAGCAGGTAGATCAGGAGTCGCGTCAATGACAGAGGTAGAACCGAAGAACGATAAGCTCTTTCCTTCAACCTATGCGATCCCAGCAGCGAATAATAATCGCGCTGAGTTGGAGATCGTCATTCTCCGATCGCTCGGGCGCTTCGAGATGATGACACGAGAGTGGATAGAGATGCTGCACTTTCCTGCGATCGCTGATGGGTCAGCCCGCTCTGTCGCACCGCACCGCACGCTTCAGTCCCTTCTCAAGCTAGGGTTGATCTGGCGCGTGCCAGCTGACATCATACGGCGATCTGCTCGTGGCCGCACACCCTATGTCTACGGTCTCACCAAGGATGGCCGCGATTATCTGGAGGAGTATGGTCAGGAGCCTGATGATGAGACGCTGCGCCGACTCAAATGGCGACCGAAAAGCAATCCGCAGGTGGGTAAGGCAACGCTCGCGCACGACCTCAAGGCAGCGGCCTGGAGTGTCGGGATGGTGCAGGCATTGCGCCGCTCTCCCCGGCTCCATCAGATATTTGTCCAGGTCGAGTACAGCACTGAGGGGCAGCGGTTCGATGCGCTGGTGCTGGCGAGATTCTGGCGGAAGCCTCCTCAAAAAATCCTGTTTCTTGACCGGGTGCCGTGGTGGGAGGCTGCTGATGTCTCCTCCCACCTGGTCGATGTGATTGCGTTTGCCTTAGAGGTAGACCAAGGAACAGAGGCAACACGTATCATCAAGGAAAAGGCTGAGCAGTATCGCGATCTCTCCCTCAGAGGCTTCTATCAAAAGCAGATCGGCACATTCGTCATCCCGGTCTTCCTGGTTCCTGACCAGAAGCGCATGCTCAACATCATGCATATGTGGAATAGCGCCTGGAGCGGTGTGACAGAGGCTGAACGGCAGCGCTATTCAGCACTTATCTCAACCGCAGCCGGAGCAACAGCCCAGCCAGAGTGGGGTCCGTTGTGGGGGAACTACATCCATATCGCCTCGAACAAGAAACGGTCTCTGCTCGAACCGCTCGGATGTTCTACTATCGCAACCTGGGAGCAACAGTGGCTCACGTAAGCACCAGTGGCGCGTAGCAGGGTAGGCAGATCCGCTGAAAACGCTCTTTTTTGGGATATGGTGAAGATATGAAACATGGATCACATAGCCCGCTCCATGTCCCAAACGTGCATCACACACACCCCCTTGAAACAATAGATATCTAGATGAAGACAAGTTGAAATCTAGGCGAAATCTAGGCGAAATCAAATAATCAGCTCTAGCCCACTCCAAAGGCCCAAATGAACTCGACAATACTACTGTCTCAAAAAATGTTTTTTCGAGAAGTGGCACACGGCGGGAGTATTTCAAAGGCAGAGCACGGCACGTCGGTGGATCAACAAGCAGCAGGACGTTCGATAAAGAAAGCGCCAGAAAGAAGAAGATCAGGAGAAGGCCAGCGAGAGAGTGCTGAAGCCGGGCAGCCCAGAAGAAGGAGCGAGAGAGGTTTGACCAAGCTAGTTTGTGAGATAGAAAAAGGCGGTGTGCTATGCCACCCATAGGATTAATCATCGGAGCAGTGGTCATGCTGATGGTGCTCGTATTCGGTAGCACTATCGCGTATGGTCTGTCAGCACAGCGGCGTCAACGAGGAGCCTTGTCGGCTACAAAGCCTAGTGGTGTGTCGGGAACAAAGCACGCAAAGGTCGTTGCTGCTGGAACTGTTGTCGGGGAGGACACCATGTCCGCCCGGAGTCAGCGTCACCAGGGGGGTGCTCCACCACGCGCTATCGTGTCGGCCCAGCTCACCCCGCCCTTCGCGTCTGGTGGGTATCTGCCAGAGCCGATAGCGCGTGGTATCCTGCCGCCGCCGGCACCAACGCTTCGTGATGTCGTGCTCAGGGATGTCCAGGAGCGTGGCGGGCTGGCACCGTCGCCGCAGCCGAACTATGGCGAGAGCGACGATGCAGACCCAGTGTGATCTATGGAGGATATATGCACCTGGATTGGTCAGGATTAGTACGGATATCACTGCGCGGGGCGATGGTATACTTTCTGCATCGACCACGTTGAAAGCAATGGCACAAACTGCCTGAAAGGGAGGTTGCAGTATGAGCGATCCTGAAGCGGATTTTGCACCGGAGGATGAGGGAGAAGGGACATCGGCTAATCCAGAAGATGCACCAGGGGTTGATATTGATACCCCGGTTGATGATAGTACACCTGCCGATCAGCCCCAACCGACAGAAGTCGTTGACCACTCCGCCGACGAGAGCAGCGACTCAGAGACGGACGACGAGAGCAGCGACGAGAGCAGCGACTCAGAGGATGCTGCGGCATAATGATCACCCGCCCATTTGAACATTTATCATCCCGGATTTCCTCCCCAGGAAATCCGGGATGATAATTTAAGAGACCTCGCACACCTTGTACACAAAACCACCTTCAATTTGCAATATAGCCGATCAATCCGTGTGAGAACAAACACAATAATATAATCGTGTTTGTTCTCAGACAGCGGAGCAGCGACCACACATGGTCGCTGCTCCGCTGTTTAGCGCACGTTTGTTCTCTCGTTTCTTCAGGCACACCCGCTTTTCGTACATATGTGCTTCCTCAAAACATGTCACAAAGAGATCACATTTTCTGCTTTATCGGACGCTATACTCTGAATAGCGGCAGGTTGTTCAACCGTTATCGCTTTCACCACTGGTATCACAGATGGCACCAGAGAGAGGTTTCTATGAAGCATCGCGTATTCCATGTTTGTGCAGTTCTGGTTCTTCTGGCTGGTTGCACACCGGACCTTACGACCTCCCAGCACCAGGCAACGGCCTATGTGCAGGGTTGTTGGGCCTACGGGGTGCAACAGCCTATTCCGGCAACACCAGCGCTTACGACGACTCCTGACCCCTCGCAGACACCAACGGTGGAGCCAACCGTCAACTGGCAAACGCCGACGGCGACTGCGACGCCCTATAACGGTCCATGGCCGGAGTGTACGCCGCTTCCCGCGACACCAACGCGCACGCCCACCCCGGTGCCGACCCGCACGCTTATCCCGCCAGAAACACCAGCTATCCCGGTCAATCCGCCGTCGTTCGACATTCAGGAACTTGGTGACTTTGCCGGCGTAGTGACGAACCAGACGGCGGCATTTGCGGCAACAACAGGCGATTTTATGGCTGCATGGATTGCCTGGGGCTATGCCGCAGATCAGTACATCGGTGATGTCTGGTACCGAATCTATCATCGGGGTGAGTGGTACTCGGCCAAGACGATCAACCGTGATGCGGTGCGGAAAGGAGCGGGCGGTGTCGCTGTTGGGTTCCGACCTTCTGATAATGCTGCTGTCATTGCGTGGGGTGATGCCTCTCGAACTATTTGGCTCAGTGTGAGCCAGGATTTTGGTACAACGTGGGTGGATTATGCAACACCGCACGTCGGAACTGTCCAGAAAATGATCATCGACGACACTGGTTTGATCCATCTGATGTGGATTGCAGGAGATGGCGATTCTCGGTGGCTGGAATATAGTGAAGGCCAGGATAGCACCTGGTCCATGCCGCATCGGTTTGTGGGTACCTCCCATGGATGGGGTGATCTGGAGGTTATTCACGATGGGGCCGAGATTATTCGGTGGGTCGTCATCGCTGATGCTGGCGATGCCGTGCGCCTGTTCCGCTCCACCGATGGGTCGAGTTGGGACGAAACCACGCTTGCTACGCATGCCTTCATGCATGAGGAGTCACGGCAGGACGTGGATCTGCTCGTTGTGCCGCGCCACGGCTCGTGGCTGGTTGCAGCAACCTGGGGCCAGTACGCGGAGATGGGGGTGTTTGCAACCTATAGTCTTGATGGTGGGCAGAGCTGGAGTGCAGAAGAGCGTATCGCGCAACGTCGCCCGCCGCTCGATGAGAATGGAGAGGCGACGAGCGGCTACCGCGCTGGCTACAGGCCCACAATCATCTACGACCGTACCACAGACGCGCTAGGAGCCATCTGGAACCGCCAGGACGTACAGAATGGCTGGCAGGTGATGTTCTCCTACCGACTGCTCGACCCAGTTGAGCCTGGAGCTTGGAAGGCAACGGCTCCTCCAGCGCCTGAAGAGGACACCTCGCTGCCACTAACATCATATGGCTGGATAGGTCGAGCCGTGGCCGCGCCCGTTGGCGACCCGCTCTTGCTCGTGCTTGAGGTGCGAAATCGCCAATATCGTGTGGTCGTGCAATCGTTCCACCCCGTTCCCTTGATCAAGAAAGGCACGTCATGAGCAAGAAAAAAATACTGCTGCTGGTGGGTGCGGGCAGCACTCCACTGATGTGTGCGGTGTGCCTCATAGGGTTTTTATTTATTGGCCTGTTCATGGCGGGGGGATCAGCACCACAGCCTGATCAATCCGTCGAGACAGGCTTTACGAGTTTCATGTTGCCACGGTGGGTATGTCCTAGCGTAACCCCCGTGCCGACGCGGATCAAAGAGGAGACACCTGATCCAACGCCCGGCACACCAACCGCCGTCTATTACGAGGAGTGGGAGCAGGAGTATGGGCTACCGCCCATGACGCCGACGCCCTATTACAAGGAGGGTTCATCGTTCTTCAGCGGCCAGTATATTGAAATCAGTCAGCAGGTCTTTGTAAAGATGACCTATGATCAAACTGCCACCGCCAATGATCAACACCTCGTTCTCGTTCGGCTTAACTGGACGAATCGCTCTGGCGGTGATGTCTCTATCCATCCGAATCGGCAGATCGCGATTACGGCGATTAAGGGATCGGATGGTCGCAAGCAGCAGGGACAATGGGTATGGACAAGAGACGCGGCGATCGCTGCTGGACTGCCGATTAATGACGAAGTAGAGACGACGATCATTCCTGTGGGCGAGAAGGTACAAATACTCCCCATTCTGATCCCACGCGGAGGTGTCGAACAGATAGAGGTTCGCATTGATCCGCCTGGGGCCGTTAATGGAAACGAAGGTTCTTTTCGTGTCCAATTCACCAATGGAATTGATCCACAGTGTACGTCCCAGGAAGGTGTCCTAACGGGACTGCCACATGATCCAAATGCCACGGTGCAGCCCATGCCTATTCCTCCGGGCACAGACCAGTTGGTAGCGAGTGCGCTGACGCAGGTTGGCAGGCAGTATTGCTGGGGCGGCAAAGGGTATCAAGCATGTAGTGGCTGTGCCGGCGGGCAATGTGTGACACCGCCCTGTACCTCCCTTCCGTGCTTTGATTGCAGTGGCCTAACCTGGTGGGCCTACTATGACAATGGAGTCACCATTGGTCACGGCACAAGCAATCAGCAGAACTATCCCCAGGTTGCCTTCGAGAGCCAGGCAGAGGGCGACCTGGCGCTCTTCACCACCATCAATAGTCATTCCCGCGCCGGCATCACCCACGTCGGTATCCTCGGCGACATCAACGACGACGGCAAAATGGACATGATTCACGCCGCGAATTACCCCGACGGGGTGATCATCGAGATGGATGTGTGGTCCAAACGGTACTACCGAAATAACCTGATTCTTATCACGCGCCCGCCGCGTGGCAGCGGGCAATGATTCTTCTATGCATGATCTAAACCCGACGCTCTCTGATCTAAAAAAACGACTTCTCAGTATGCGCCCGCCTCGCGGCAGTGGCCAATACGTCTGAAAGGACCCTTCTATGACGACCCTGGATGATCCAAATACTGATCTATTTGTCCCCCCTACACTGGTGTTTTTTGCTGACGCGCTGATGCTTCAGTCAGTGCGCGTTGACGACTCCGCATCAGATTCCCCGCCGACGCTCACACCGGTGCTGATTGGCTATGCTGATGATGCAACGAATGCTGACGATCATGTGGTCGAGCATCATGATCGGCGCTGGATCGTTGGGCCGCACGCGAAGGATGCAATGCCCTACATGGCATTTGGCGAACAATTGCTCAAAGATCAGATTGTCCTTCCGGTGCTCCTCAAGACGCTTGAAGCACACTACGCTCCCGTAGCTGGCTGGATTACGGCATTGCCGAGCCGTTGGGGTGTTAACCAGCAGCGGGCCATGACGATCGGACAGATCATCCGAGGCAGCGAGTGGATCGATGTTTCGGGGCAGGTGCTCTCTATCCCTGAAGCCATCCTGTTCAGCCATGTGATCGATGCTGCGTTCGAGATCACAGATGACATCGAGCGGCCTTGGATGGTTGTATATATCGGCAACGAGGATGTTGATTGTGCGGTTGTACAGGATGGTGCGCTGGTAGAGGGCAAGGGGTGGAGCTATGGCTACGGTCTCGCGCACCCGCTGCATCAGATTCGAGAGGAGATCCGCCACAGTACGGGCCAGCGCTACTCCCTGGCTGAGTTGTGGGAGCTGGCGATTAATCGGGAGCTGCCGCCTGGCGGAAACTCCAATGGCATCGGCGTACTTCGAGCACAGGTAGCCCAGCACACGCACCTGCTGACCTGGCTGAAGGATCGCTTCAACGATGTTGCCGACCTGTATGAGCAGTGGGGTGCCGACTATCCTGACTTGGCAGTCATTGTCGCCAGCGAGACAGACCTCATGGCTGATGCACCGGATGTTCAGACATTGATGCCCGACATGTCGTTGATCCAAGCAGGCCCACACGCGATCGTTGAGGGCCTGCGAAAGTTCGCTATCTACACGGCTATTTCATCCCAGCAGCAAGACGAGGAGTAGGACATGAGCCGACCGCACCTTACAGAAGAAATGCTCGACTTCCTGAGAACCGCTTTTGGCTCAACGAACATATCGGGCACCGCAAACGCACTGCTGATTATTGGCGCGTTTGCCGTCGGAGTGCAGCCGCCGTCCGACGAGATCCCCCGGCTGCTGCGGCGCTCTGATATTCCGCCGGAGCTGGCTGCCTATGTGCGGGCGATCGGTGAAACTCCCAATGTGCCCACGTCGCCACTGCTATCGCCACAGGTGATGAGCATCATGACCTCACTTCTGGCGGCAGTACAGGCGCTCACATCGACACCCTGGCGTGTCCCTCCCATGCAGACAGCAAGTGGTGAAGCAGTGATGATGGCTGGCCAGGATGGCGGCGCTGAGGAGCGGGCTGAAATGAACGCGCACGATCAGAATGAGCAGGATGAAGCACTGGCACCCATACCCGTTGTGGAGGCAGCCGCGCCTGCAGCACCTGTACTTCCCAAAGAGCGACGACGGGCTATTCCACAACGGCGGCGACCTGATACGCTCGTCACGACGGAGGATGCAGACCACACGAGTGTTCTTTCAGGTGAGCCAGAGCCGGAAGGTGAATCAGTGACGCCGGCAGCTATCGTTGCCGACATGGAGGGCATCGTGTTTGATGCTGTGCCAGAAGAGGATGCTGCCGCACTCGTCAGCGAGCCGACAGCGGCACCAGCGGCACCAGCGAAGAAGCGGACATTGGGCCGCTCATATACGGGTTGATACGAATAGGGGCGGGCGCGGTGTCCTCCCTCCTGTCTGTAGGGTGCGATTGATAGAAAACTCCTGGTATCAACCGTGGTACCAGCACGCTCGTAAACGGTGAGGTTCACGATGTCTTCAGGATACACACATATGCTCGTCGGCGCAGTCGCGGGTGCTGGTGTTGCACGACTGCTCGCTATGCCGCTCTCGTTTGATCGTGGAGGAATTGCCGGGTGGAGCCTCGTGGTTGCTTCTACGTTCCTGGCCACACTTCCTGACATTGACGAGCCGAATTCGTGGATTGCCCGCCGCTTCCGCCTTGCGCTGGTGATTCTCGCAACGGTGCTTGGGGGCGTCGTCGGTATCTTCATGGTGCAGACCGGACGATTGGGCACTCTTGCCGGGATTAACTGGTCGCTTCCGCCGTACCGCTACGGTGTGCCGCCGCTGGGCGCGGCACTTGGGCTGCTGCTCGTTGGTCCGCTGGTGGCAACAGGAGCCTTGCGGTGTATCCGAACGGGCGCTGGGGGGCACCGACGCCTTACCCATTCCGGCCTGCTTGCAGTGGTCTTGGGTGGTGTTTCCTGGTGGCTCTGGACCCACCAGGCGTCGCTCGTGGCGGTGCTGCCTGGTGCGCTGGCCTACGCCATCTGCATCCACGACATCGGCGACGTGGTAACACCAGCCGGTGTCCCGCTCTTCTATCCGTTATCGAAGCAATCCTTTGGTATCCCACGTCCGATCTCTCACGTTGGTGAGCAGCTGCTTCAGGCGGCGGCAGTCATTGTCGGCTATCTATTTTTGACACAAGCGTAGGACTGCGATGGCACACTATCAGCTTCAGACAATCCGGCTTGACCGTATCGAATTCAACCCTCGGCAGCCGCGTAGCGATGCCGAGTTGACCGATTTGGCATCATTGGGTGCGAGCTTTGGCGACAATCCAGGTGCCATCCAACTCGCCCAACTTCCTGTTGTTTATCCCCTTGCCGACGGGCGCTATCGTGTTCAGATGGGGGAACGGCGTATTCGGGCGGCGCAGGAGCGCGGTGTTGATTCGCTCCAGCTCCTCGTGCTTGATCAATCGATCACCCTCATCGAGCGGCACCGACTATCGCTCCTTGAGAATCTCCATCGTGCAGCGTTGAGTGTGATCGATGAGGCGGTCGGGCTGAAGGTGGCGTATTTCTATGAAAATGCTGTTGCACTGGGCCTTCAATCCAAGGCTAATGCCATCATGGAATCAGCCCCGGACTCGTTTGGTGTGATGAAGACCCTTCAGGAGTTCTTGGAGGAACAGGGATGGAAGCGCACCAGTCCAGCTGTTGACTGGGAAACGTGCCTGGGGAAGCTGGGCCTAGCGCTCAACAAACAGGCCCTCCTGAGAAGACTCTATGTGCTGAACCTCGATACCGGCGTTATCGAGCGGATTCAGGCGCTGAGTCGCACTGGCACCCTGGACTTATCCTCCGCATCAATTCGGGTCATTGGAAAGTTAGACGTTGCCGGTCAGCTGTATCTCCTCGATGCCATTGCTGCAACACCGGATATTGCCACCAAGATCCGGCGTATCACGTCGAAGATTGAGAAAGGGGTTTATACCATCCAAGAGGCTGTTGCCGAAGCGCGGGGTGAGGTGTACCTGGGCGATGATGAGGCTGAGTCATTGCCCCAAGACGAACACCCGGCGCGGTCTCGCCGGGTGGCGGTCGATGCTGGAGCCGATGATACTGGCGCGTTGACTGCTGCCGCCCGACGTGGTGAGGATATGGCCGATGATCATACTGCCGGAACAGCCATGGAAGAGGCAGTCGCTGCACATGGGGTAGGTGAGCCAGCAACGGCACCTCGCCCGATGGCGACGCACAATGCGGCACTAGACTTCGTATCTGATGATGATCTGGGTCTCTCGGTGGAGATCGGCGATCACGTCCTGGAGGCGGTCTCGTTGCTTGGCCAGCTCGAAGATACGATGAAGGAGATACGCCGTGTTGCCGGATCAGGGGCGCTCGATGCTATGTGGGGGCCAGTTCTGAGCGACACTATCAAATCCGTGATTCCGCTGCTGAAGCAGTTCGGGGAATCACCGTAGCGCGCACGGAGAGCGGCACGAAGCCGCTCTCCACGACACCAGTAGGTTTGTCCAAAAACGCCCGATTTTCGTCACAGTCACATCAACGGAGGGTTAAGAATGTCTTGCGATGGTAGTTCTAAGAAAGCACATCAACACTTCAACGCACCGGGGTCTGCGGGGGCCGCTGCGTTCGGTAGCGCCGATGCGGCGGTTGTGGCGATGGAGCAGATTACAGAGGTCTCGCGCAACCAGGCTCGCCGACAGATGCGCGAGATGGATGACAATGGATCTGCGCCTGAGAAGCGTCTCTTCAAGGCACAGCAGCAGCAGGCAACGCGGAAGACCGCGCAGTTATTCCGTACTTGGAAGCACGCACTTGGAAAGGATTTTCGGGAACCCGCGCACGGTGAGACCGATCCAAAGATGGGTGTGGCACTTCCTGACGACCCTGCTATGCACTTTGGGTACGCTGCCGTGTATGACACACAGCAGGCGCTCCAGGGGAAGGGTGCTATGCCCGACGTTGCCAAGCGGGTTATGGACGCCGCGCAGCGTCGTCATGTGAAGGCAACGGGCGCTGATGCCCTGGGCTACAACCGGTGTAGCCAATGTGGTCGCTTCGCATCAAACAGCAAAGCACACACCTGTCCACTGACCGCCTCGCCACAGACGATGGCAAAGGCACTCAGCAAGCGTCTGAAGGTTCCTGCATCCTCCTATACGGGCACGCCTCAATCAAAGGCGATGATGCAATTGATGCTCAACGAGGCCCGCGATACCGGCACGGTGCTGATGCGGCATGCGCTTACGGGGGAGCACATCGCTGCCACCCTCGATGGTGCATTGCTGGCGCTCCAACAGGGGTATAGTCCAGAAGAGTGGGGAAGTCAATCAAGCGGAACCCTCGCTGTTACCCCGGACAACCGGGTTGTTCGCGTGCTTAATCTAGGAACGCTGAATGAATATCAGCCGACGGGCGGCGCAGTGGCGCAGGCTGCGGCTGCCTATGGTGCTGTTCTGCCGACTGGTACGCCGATGGCCAGCGGCGGGAGTCCGACACCTCCTGCTGCGACGGGAGGCCCGACCAGCGTACAGGGTGGTGCTGCCTACAATGAAGGCCGCTTCGTCGGCTCACTCTTCAAGAAAAAGGCAGCGCGTGGTGATGCCGTACAGGCGGATGGAACCACGTACCACGTTGGTGCCAAACTTCCCGACGGCAAGGAACATTGGGGAGCTGCTCGGCGGGCCGGAAAGGTTTCCCCCCCTCCCAGCGGCCTGGTCGTGGGCCGTGCTGTGCTAGAGGCGGCAGAGCTTCTCAAGAGTGCCAAGGTCAATGAGACGCCCGATGGTGTGATTGAGATCTATACCAGCGATGGCAGCGCACTGCTCGCCGCCTACGATCCCCGCACTGGCGTGGCCGGCGATGTGAATGGCACCGAGAACCTCTCCGCCGAACAGTTAGCGGCGGTGATCATGTATCGAGCACAAGACAATCAAAACACGCTCGATCATTACCTGTCGCAAGACGTTGCGAACCTCCGAGCCGGAAAGGGCAGGGCTACTGCCGTTGCAGATAGCGCCTACTGTTCGATTCGGCGGGATCTGGCTCAGGGCGGCACAATGGCATTCGGTGGCACACTGGGTACCCAGCGATGCCCAGACTGTGGGCAGTTTATGGGCACCCAGCATACCTGCCCCGCTGCTGCGGCAGCGTCCATGCCAGCCCTCCCCTCCACCCTTTCAGGTCTCAAAGAAGACCCAGAAATGAGGGGGTTGGCGGATTCTGTTATCGCGTCTGCCCAAAAAGCACCCAGTCTCTATTATGCGCGTTCTGTTCTTAGTGATGGTCTTGCTAACGGATTGAAAGCGGAATACCTCGACTCTTTGGGCATGCTATCCGATGACGATAAAGCATTGATTGAGGCTGGTTGGGGCGGACTTCACACAATTCAAGACGATGAACTAGAACGCTATAAACGACTTAGGGGGGACATTGCGAAGGAATTTGAAAAGGAACTTGAAGCCAATGATCCGTCATTATTTTACGAATGGTATGAAAAAGAATATACGAGTACCGCATCGGTAGCTCCTGAAGAAGAAGCCCCTGCGTTGGTTGCTGGGGCAGTTGAAGAAGCCGCGCCTGCGCCTGCGCCGGTTGCGGCGGCAACTGAAGAAGAAGCCGCGCCTGCATCGGCGGCTGCGGCTCTTGAGCCAGAGAACGCGCCTGCGGCGGCTGCGGCTCTTGAGCCAGAGAACGCGCCTGCGGCGGCTGCGGCTCTTGAGCCAGAGAACGCGCCTGCGGCGGTTGCAGTGGCTCCGGTGCTTCAGCTGCCTACCCCCGCTCCAGCGCTCGATAGCACGGCCACTGCTGCTATCGAGCGCCTGACCAATACCCTTGAGCGACTCCTGGAAATTCGACTCGCATCCCCGGCTGCTCCTGTACCCGTTGCCGCCCCCGCTCCGGCTGTTCCGGCCAATGGCGATGCGTCAGCGGTCGTTCCTGCTGCGCTCACTGAGGATGAGCGAGCGGCACGTCGCGCAGCTCGCAAGCCACTAGAAAAACCTGCTCGACCTGGCATAGATATCATGCCGACGACGGTGCAGGAGCACATTCTAGCGAATGTGACGCCTCCGGCAGCGGCAGATGCCTATCTCAGCAACCTCCCCGCTCGCATTGGTGGCGATCTTGATCAGGCACTCGATCTGGAGATCCCGGCTGTTGACCCGAACTTTGAGGTCGATGAGAGCACGGAAAAGGCGCTCCGCCTCATGTCGGCGGCACTCCAGGTTGCCTGGAGTCCAGACAACAATACGCCGCAGTCACAGTATGCCAGCTTCGGCCTGTACGGGCCTCCAGGGACCGGCAAAAACACGACCGCACGGCAGATGGCTGCCGTACTGGGTCTACCGTATGTTGAGATGACTGTCAACCCTGATACATCTGCTCAGGACGAGATTGGTCGAACGATTCTTGAGGATGGTTCAACCCGCGCCCAGCTCGGCAAAATTGGCTTGGCGGCGGCTGCCGGTGGGGTGATTTGTGTGAACGAAATTGTTCGCAATCCCAGGATGGCGACAGCCTTTCAGGGAATGATGGAAGACAGGGTTATCGAAATCCAGGGTACTGAGGGTGGTATTCAGCGCATTCCCGTCCATCCATCAACGGTGTTTGTTATGACCTGGAATCCTGGTATGGAAGGGGACGACGACCGGCCTGCCGGCGCTCCGCTCGCTCGTATGATGCCCATCGAGTTGAAACGTCCGTCAACCGATGAGCAGGCTGAACGGCTCATGGCGGACTTCTATCGTATGAAAGGCAAGCAGGGCGATGTGAATGGTGCTGGCGCTCGCCGCGAGGCTCGACGACACGATCTTCTGCAACGGACGTATAAGATCAAACCCATCGAACCAACGATGGAGCGCGCCAAGGGGGTTGCCCGATTAATGGGTGATGTGCAAGCATTGGCGAAAGAAGGGCAGTTGGCGATCGGCGGATCAAACGTCTCGCCTGGCCCCCGTGAGGCGCGACGGTTTATGTATATGGTCGAGGCAACGGGAGATCCAGAGCTGGCGCTGGAGCAGTTGAAAATCTACTGTGATCAAGATCCAGCATCGTTCGAGACTCAGTGGAGCGCGGTGATGGAGGTCTATCGGAACGTGTATGGCGACGATGGCCAAGCACTTTTTCGTCCGTCGGCGCTCCCTAATGCCTAGAACGAATGGTTCAAGCATCCGTTGACCACGTTGGCCAACGGATGCTTGAACGGACGACAATGATCTAGTACAACGAGGTCAAAAAATGTCCTGTGACGGCAACAGACAAAAATGGTGGAGAACACACTGCTCTCCGGGCAGCGCTGCTGCTGCTGTGTTAGGGGATGGGCACGCTGGTGCTCACCTTCTCGAACAGATCCTAGAAACGGGGCGGAACGCTGCTGCCCGGCGCAATGGCACTGGAGACTCTGCGGCAGCACTGCTCCTCGCCGAACAGAAAACGGCAAGCCTGTTCCGACAGATGAAGCAGGCGACTGCTATCGACGAGCCTGCTCACTCGGACGTTGATGGTCGCTATGGGCTACGGCTCCCAGAAGATCCGAATATGCTCCATGGCTATGCGTTGCTCTACGATACGTTGCAGACTATCGAGCAGAAGAAGCAGCTCCCTGATCTGTCTGAGCAGATCATTCGCTCTCGGCGGGGGAACCGTGTTGCCGATGGCGAGGGTCAGGGTGTGCTCAATGCTCAGATGATTCAAGAGGAAGCCGCTGTCTACGGGCCTGATGGGTATGATACCGATGGCCGTGATATTAATGGCCGTGATCGCCTCGGCTATGATCGGCAGGGCTATGATCGCGAGGGCTTTGATACTACTTTTTTGGACCGGGAAGGCTTTGATACGCAAGGCTACGATGGTGATGGCTATAACCGACAAGGGTTTAATCGCCAGGGGCTTAATCGTCATGGATTCAACGCCGCTGGGTTTGATCGTAACGACGTTGATAGAGATGGGTATAACGCTGCCGGGTATGATACCGATGGCCGTAATCGGCACGGCTTTGATACCAACCATATAGGTCGAGATGGTTTTGATACCGATGGGTACGACATCAGAGGCCATAACCAGCAGGGCCGCGATCGCTTTGGCTATACTCGTTCTGGCTATGATGACCACGGCTACGATCATATCGGCTATAACCAGAATGGCGTTGATCGTCAGGGCTTTAATCGGCACGGCTTTGATGCACAGGGCTATGATAGTGATGGGTTTGACCAGAATGGTCAGGACCGGACTGGAAATTTCCACCCGTCCTTTGCCCCTGGTGCTGATGGCTTCTATGCCGACGGCGCTGATGTCGATGGATTTACGCGAGATGGCTACAACGTCAAAGGCGATGACCGTTGGGGGTTCAATCGACAAGGCTTCAATGGGATGGGATTGAATCGCAAAGGAACAGCCAACAATTCACACTACGAATCATTGTTGGCGAAAGGCTACAATAGTTATGGGTATGATGCGAACGGGAGGGATCAGCTTGGCTATAACGAGCAAGGATTGGATGCGACGGGCTATACCAACACAGGATTTGATCAGGATGGCTATGACCGAAATGGGGTAAACCGTCTAGGATTTAAGCGCAATCCAGCTGGTGCAGGGCACATTAATCCTAAGACGGGTCGTGTTGTAAAGAGCGATGGATTCAACGCACGCGGTATTGGGCCAGATAGCCTGAACCGCTGGGGATTTGATCCGAAGATGCAACTGACACCACCGGATGAGCATGGTCATCAATATAACTATGCGGGCTGGCAGCATGACCCCGTAACAGGCTATGTCCGTGATCCTGCTGATCCAAGCAGGTACTTCCACCATGAAGCCCGCTATTCATATACGAAAAGAACGTATGGCCCGACTGCCCCGAATGTCGATATGGACATATTTGCTGGTCCAGATCCGCAGCGACCAGTGACGAAGGCCGAATATGAGGCGAGTCAGGGGGGGATGCGCTTCTCGGACATTGACTGGGCGGCGATTGAACACGCGCTTGCGCCATCTGCACCGGGGAGTAAACCTCTTTCGCCGGAACGCCGAGCTGCTATCCAGACGAGAAGCGCCGGTAGGATCTTCAACCGTCGGGACAATGGTGGTGTTCCCATGAAGTGTCCGCTGTGTGGACAATGGACGGGAGCAGCGTCCCATGTGTGCCCATCCTTTCCTGATCATGGCTATGTGTATGTGTATCCATCGGGCTTGGCGGAGCGTGGAGGTAGATTTTTCAAGCCAGGTGATTCTATCTCGAACCACAACACGGATATATATGGGGAACATCCTCGTGTGAACCAACCTCCACCAACAACGGGAAACAACCATGCGTATGGGGATTCTGGCTATACCATTCTTGGCTATGATCCTGATGGATATGATCGCCTAGGGTTTGACGCTCAAGGCTTTAATCGTCTGGGATTAAAGCCAGACGGGTTTAATCGACTTGGCTATGACCAACAGGGATTTGATCGCTATGGATATGATCGGAATGGACTGAATCGTCATGGACAACGCCGCCCTAAAACGATGGAGGAGATTGCCAAAACCGCGCACGCAGAAGGCATTGAGGGACCATTACTGTCCGCAGATGCATTGGCATCTATGTATAGTCGGCTCGCATCATCGTTGGTTGGCAAGCCGCGTAAAGTCATCCTGGGACGACCAGGCTCTCAGGAATTCTGGACTGATATGCAGGGCACAATCAGTGCAGATCCCTATCCACTCGGAGAGAAGGCTCCGCTCGCGCACAATCTGGTGGTTACTCGTGCGTGCATTCAACACGAGCTGGGCCACGAACTCTATACCGACTTCCCGGCTGTGGCACGCGCTTTTGAAATCAAAGAGAGTGGCAATCCAGAAGAAGGTTTAGGTCCAGCTGCACGCCAGTTGGTCCCACAGCTGTTGAATCTGGTTGAAGACGGTCGTATGGAGTGGGAGTTGGCCCGAAATTATCCTGGTATCGCCCAGGGGCTTGCATCCTCCTGCCGATTCATGCCGCGTTGGGATGAGAACGTTGGGTTGAACAGTAATACGACCAATCAGTTTCTTGGCGCGTTGTTGTATGAGACACTTCCTTTTTTCAAGGTGAAGCCAGAAACGCTTGATGCAATGAACTCCGCATCACGGGCACTGTTTGATGAGTTTGCTGCTCGTGTGCGCCAGAACAATCGCACTGGACATACGACGGAGGACTCTCTGGCAATTGCCATAGATATTGCACGCCGCTTAGAAGCGAGCGGTATGCTGGCATCTGCCGAAGATATTTCCAAGGATATCAATTTCCCACCGCCGCCGCCGCCACCGCCCGGAACAAAGCCGAGCCGTAGTCAGCAGGGGCAGCAGGGGAAACAGGGGCAACAGGGCGGCGCTGCTGACGATGAGCAGAGCAGCGGCGGTCGCCAGCGTGGCCAGCAGCAAGACGACGAATCATCCGGCAGCGGGCGGCAGTCGGGCGGCGATGCTGACGATGAACAGAGCAGCAGTGGGCACCAGCAGTCTGGGGAAGATGATCAGGGGGGCGGCGCACAAGGCCAGCAAGGTGGCTCCGAGCAGTCGGGCGGCTCACAGGGCCAACCGGGTAGCTCTGGGCAGTCGGGCGGCTCGCAGGGCCAACCGGGTGAGTCGGGCAGTTCAGAGGGACAGCAGGGCCAACCGGGCCAGTCGGGCAGTTCAGAGGGACAGCAGGGCCAACCGGGCCAGTCGGGCAGTTCAGAGGGACAGCAGGGCCAACCGGGCCAGTCGCGCGGATCACAAGGGCAGTCGGGTGGCTCCGGGCAGTCGGGCAGTTCGCAGGGCCAGCAGGGCCAACCGGGCGGCGCTGGTCAATCAGGTAGCTCTGGGCAGTCGGGCGGCTCGCAGGGCCAACCGAGCCAGTCGGGCAGTTCACAGGGCCAGCAGGGCCAACCGGATGGCGCTGGTCAATCAGGTAGCTCTGGGCAGTCGGGCGGCTCCGAACAGTCGGGCGGCTCCGAACAGTCGGGCGGCTCCGAACAGTCGGGTGGCTCCGAACAGTCACGCCAGGATGACGATGAGACTGGCGGTGGTCGTCGGTCACGTGGTGCTGCCGATGATGATGAGACTGGCGGTGGTCGTCGGTCAAGTGATGCTGCCGATGACGATGAGACTGGCGGTGGTCGTCGGTCACGTGGTGCTGCCGATGATGAAGGTCAAGGCCGTGGGCAGCGACCGAGCCATGATGAACCACAATCGAGCAATTCCCGACAGGAGCAGCCGGCCAATCCTGTACTCGCATCAGACCGCGTGCAGCGCGATGATACGAGACATGAAGGAGCGTTCGATGGGGATGATGACGTGCTTCAGACGTTCTCACAATCGGATGAGGAGTTCGAGGCCGCGCTGCGACAGGCTGAATCATCGGCGGTGAATGCCATTGAGCGTGAGATCAAAAAGCGATCAACACAGGATCGCTTTGGGCCGCGTCTTCATCAGCCATTAGGCCAGGCGTCATCACGGAAAGAGTCGTTCCGCACCTTCGATGGTCAGGCCCGGCAGACGGATATTTCTATGCCGCGAGCTGCCGATTCTATTGTGCAGAGTCTGGCACCACGCCGCACACAGCATCGCGGCATTGCCGGCGCACTCGCGAAACGGCTTGCTGCTGTGAAAGATAACGTTGAGAAGCGTGATCGTCTCCAAGATCGTGGAAAGCTCGACCGAACCCGTCTGGCCAATGCAATGGCGGGAGCCAAAGATGTCTACACCCGTAATCGGGAAATGCCGGTGACATCCTTTGCAGTATCTGTTGCGGTAGACCTGTCGGGCAGTATGGCGAGCCAGATGCGGTCGGGAGCCTTATACGATGCGGCAATGGTGCTCGGTGAGACCTTTACCATTCTGGACATGCCCTATGAGGTGCGCGGGTTTTCCAATACCTCGCTCCAATACAAGGCGATGGATGATAAAACCATAGAGCCAGCACGCGCAGCCATGCTCACGAAAGGTCCAGGTGGTGGGACACGTATGTTTGAAACTGCAGGGCTGGCAACCACATCATTGGGTGGACGTGCAGAGAAAAACCGCGTTTTTATCTCACTGACCGACGGGGCGCTGGATGACCATGTTCAAACGGCACAGCAACTCGCCAAGGCCCGCCAGCAGGGCATTACTACCTTCGGCATCTTTCTCGGTGGTGGTGTTGATGGCGGGCGGATGGATGAGCTGTACGGGCATGGAAACTGGACAACAATCAACGACCTCAAGCAAATGCCGATACAGGTCGGCTCACGCATTGAAAAGATTTTGAAGGCAATTCGTTAAATAGGACAGGAGCGACACAATGACACGAGCAGCAGAAATGATGGCAGCCGGACACCGCTACAACCCAAATCTCGGCACTGGCATCGCGTGGTTGCCAAATGGCACGGCCACGCTCTATCAGGGTGGAGTAGTGATTGCCGCTGGGCAGCACACGAGCGCCTCGGCCTACGAGTTCTGGTACAGCCTGGCGTTCCGTGAGACATTTCCCCAGGTAACGCACTGGTGGTTTGGCTCGGCATGGACGGGGCTTGTCCGCGTGTCACCACCCACGGGGGACCTGGATGCATTCACCCGCGTCGGCAGCATGCAGTTCGTCGATGAGGAGACCTCCGGCATGACCTGGACGCTCACTGATGACTTCCATGTGGCCCCTCCGATGCCGCAGTTCCACGTCAACCCGCTCAACCTGCCATTGCGCCGACAGTTGGCGGAGATGGTGCTTGCCCCGATCGTGCAGCAGCTTCTTGTGCGAGGAGATGACCAGGTGCGCGCCACGCAGATTCTCGACGACATCTTCATCGACGTGGATGTACTTGCGCCAGATCAGTGGATCGGGGTAACGAGCCTGGTCGAGCGCGAGCGCCTCGACGAGATGTTTTCGACCAACAGCCTTTGGTGGACACTTGAGCCGCTCGGTGTGCCGATGCGCCAGGCGCTCTGCCAGCTCCAGGGCCTCTCCGAGCGCGTGGCAGCGTAGCGCAATGTGTGGCCTTCTTCTCGCACACATTGCCAGCGCGGTCGCTGATGCAGAGCGCACAGCGGCCACCGCGCTGGCTGCTGATTCAGCCTGGCCAGTCCAGCCCGTAGTCGGCCTTCCTACGAAGGCCGATCGCGTCGGCTGGTTGGCCTGCCGGGATCTCTTCCCCGATGGCATGTATGATCAGGCTGCAACCCTGGACTATATCGACGCTCTTGAGCTATGTGAGGCCAGCCTACGCGGCTGGTGGCAGATGGCGAGTGCCTGGTGGGCGAGCGGCCACTTCGATGCAATCCGTCGGCTCTGGTCGCAGCTCGGCGCACTGCGGTACGGTCGGATCGTCTACAACCCGCGCACAGGTGAGGGCTGGTGGCAAGGCCGACCGCGTAAAATCCTCTTTCCCCATCGCCTGCATCCGGTCGGTGTGCAGCAGTGGAGCCAGAAGACGACTCCAGCGGAGAGCCTGGCACTCCCACAGATGATCATTGAGGCAAGCCCGTGGCCACTGCGTCTGTGCTGCTGTTCGTTTGGCGTAGACCCCGGTGATCCAGACCAGGGAGAGGCCGTTCGCAGTCTCTTGGTCGCGGTTGTCGATGCGGTGTTTGGCCTGGTGGATGCAGCCCCACCAGACACCTATCTGGTGCTTGAAGTCGATGAGGACTATGGCGAAGTGTTTTATTAACGGGGGAATGTATGGGGACACAACAAGTTTTAGTTGTCGGGAAGGGTGGCGTAGGAAAGACCACGCTGGCCAGCGCTCTTGGGCGGACATTGGCGCTCCAGGGACATCGGGTGCTGATGATCGACGCTGATCCAGACGGCACCCTGGCCTTCCTCCTCGATGCGCCGGAGGCTGAGACCGTCGCGGCGTTGAAGGATCAGCTCAAGGAGGCACGAGAGCGATCGGTGCCAGATCTGCAGCCCTATATTGTGCAGGTCAAGAAAGGGTTGGACGTGCTGCGCGTAGGCCGTGGAGAGGGGCCGGGGTGCTACTGTGCGCCGAACAACCTGCTTCGTCAGGGCCTCCAGCCACTCCTGGCCAGCTACGGCTGGGTGATCGTTGACTCCGTTGCCGGCACCGAGTTTATCAGCAGGTCGGTTGTCCAGCCGACGGCGATTCTGGTGCTCCAGCGCGCCGAACACCTCGACCGGCTGGGCGCGACGCGGCGGGTGGCCGCTGCGGTCCATGAGACGTTGGATGGCCTGCCGATCACCGCTCCCCGCTTTGATATCGTCGTCGGCGGCGACGATACCGACGGGCGTATCATCGCCGTGCCGACACCGCCGATCATCGATCGTCTCGATGATACGGCCTGCGCTATGCTGAGTGAGCCGGTGCTGACGGCGCTCACGCTTTATCTGGTCTAGTCCTACCAAAAACAGGCTATTTTGGTAAATAATGCGTTGACAGGTCAAGACTGGCAGCGTATCCATCGGGAAGTCAACCTGCGGTATGCGTGGTGATTGGCTCTTCCACGCATACCGCAGGTTGACTTCCCGGCGGTCTTCACGCCGTCAGGGTAAGTGGTGACTTACTCATGATGAACGCGGTTGTCGTTGTTGCCGTATGTATTGGTCAGTAGCCTCGCCCAATGATCGCATAAGAATGGTGGTATTGTTCTCCCACCAACCCTGAACCTTGACGATGGAAACATATTGACCAGGAGTGAGTGTCAACGATGCCAGACTCTTGGGATGGACGATACCGTTACGCACGGCAACAGCTTCGGGAAACTGGAGCCACCCCGGATCATGTTCATCAATAACAAAGCTCTTTCCATGTATAGCTGCAAGCATTGGAAATGTCTTTTTGACATTATTTATCAAACTTATACGAAGTGTGTCATCGTTGTTCTTATTGTTCTTCGCGTTCGCTTGCATTTTTTGAAAGTCTTTATCGTGTAAAAAGGCGTCATCTTCTAAAGTTAGCGGGTAGTTGATTAAATCGGCCCACAACAAGGCCCATCCTTTGTAGATGGACATCGATCCTTCCATCTGTGCAAAGAAAGATCGAACCCAGATCCGTCGCCAATTTCTCCATAGATCGGTTCCAAAGCCAGCGAGTTTCATTTGCTCAAAGCATTGTTCGGTATCATTGTAAGCGTTCAGGCCCCTACGAATAATGAGGGCGGCGGCGTGCCAGCCCACTGTGCGCGGACAAGCGCCGTGAGATACTCCAACGGATCGAGACCCTGCTGGCGACAGGTCGCCCGGATCGTCAACA